>Ga0209473_1000014_pt1 | contig 114710 bp, 86 predicted proteins | sample GraSoiAngelo_133_FD_185890 | JGI IMG/M metagenome (GOLD analysis project Ga0209473, IMG submission 185890) | Grasslands soil microbial communities from the Angelo Coastal Reserve, California, USA - 14_0929_05_20cm (SPAdes) (version 2) | ecosystem: Environmental > Terrestrial > Soil > Grasslands...
CCCATAATGAACCCCATGAAGTGGGTGCCCCGTCCTCCGCGATTTTCGGAGGGCGGGTAGCGAGGATGTGAGAAACTTTTGGGTTGAAGTTCTATTTGTATAATGCTGGGCCATGCCCAGAGGCCTGATCCGCATTTACGGCGGCGGGAATTTGCATTTCATCACTACGAGCTGCTATCGGCGCGAGCCGCTGTTGGGGAGTGCCCGGGCGCGCGACGTATTTCTCCAGATCTTCGAACAGGTGCGTAGGAGTTACGGCTTCGAAGTGATCGGATTCGGAGTTATACCTGAGCACATTCACATCCTGATCAGCGAGCCGAAACGCAAAACGATTCCCATTGTGATGCAGGTTCTGAAACAGCGTGTGGCTGTGCGACTGCTGCGCAGGCGCCGATCCAGTTCCCAGCGCGAGCTTTGGGAAGCGCCTCGTCTGCACTTTTGGCAGCCGCTCTCTTATGATTTCAATGTGTACTCGGACCGGAAAGTCACCGAGAAGCTGCGCTACCTGCATCGAAATCCTGTGAAGCGAGGATTGGTGTCCTCGCCTGAGCTGTGGAGGTGGGGTAGTTATCGGGCGTTTGCATTAGGTGAGCAAGGAGTGGTGAAACTGAACTGGCAGCCAGAGCGCAAGAAGCGAAAGGCAAAGCCAACTCGGGAAGGCGAAGCTCCCGGCAGCCTCGCAGCCCATCCTTCGAAAATCGCGAAGGATGGGGCACCCCCATTCTCGGCCCGTCAGCGAAAACCAAAATGAACATGGGGCACGCATTATAAAAGGGCGCCCTTTCAGAGTAGTCTGCAGTGATCTTCAAAGCACTGAGCTACTCAGGAAAGGAGCACCCTCATGAATGAGAGCAAGTTTATTGGTCTGGATGTACACAAGACAAGCGTTTCCGCAGCCGTGATCGATGCGGATGGCAAGTTGGTGATGCAGTCCATCTTTGCTACCGGTGCGGTTGCGATTCTGGGATTCGTTCACGGTCTGCGCGGCACCCTGCGAGTCACGTTCGAAGAGGGCACGCATTCGGCCTGGCTTTTCGATCTGCTGCGGCCTCATGTCAGTGAGGTAGTGGTATGCAATCCACGAAAGAATGCCCTGCTGAAGAGCGGCAATAAGAGCGATCAGATTGACGCGCGCAAACTGGCGGAGTTGTTGCGCGCTGGACTACTGTCAGCGGTATATCACGGAGAAACGAGCACCCTGACAGTGAAGGAGTTGGGCCGCACTTATCTGGCTCTGACCGAAGACACGACGCGAGTGATGAGCCGGTTGAAGGCCTTGTATCGCAGCCAAGCGATCGCCACTGAGGGCAAGAAACTTTACAGCAAACGCCGGCGGGAGCAGTGGCTGACGCAGCTTGCGCAGGTGGGGCGGCGCTACCGTGCGGAACGAATGTTCGAGCAGCTCGAAGCTCTGCAATGCCTGCGGCGAAAGGCGCGTCGCGATTTGATCCTGGAGTGTGGCAAGCATTCTGCCACGGCTTGGTTGACCAGCATTCCCTTTATGGGACCGATTCGTGCAGCTCTGCTGATCGCCCGCGTGCAAACTCCGTTTCGCTTCCGCGGCAAGCGCCAGTTCTGGGCTTACGCTGGGCTGGCCCTGGAGACGCGCAGCAGCGCCGACTACCGATTCGTCGAAGGAGAACTCCGGCGAGCCAAGAAGCCGGTCTTTATCCGCGGTCTGAACTTGAACCACAATCACGATCTGAAAAACATCTTCAAAGGCGCAGCCACTAGCGCCAGTGCCATGCCAGGTCCTTTTCGTGATTTTTACGAAAACCTGCTGGGGAAGGGGATGGAGCCAGAGATGGCACGGCTGACTCTAGCGCGCAAGATCGCCGCCGTCAGTTTGACGGTATGGAAGAAAGGAGAGCGCTTCGATCCTGAGCAACTGAAATCACAAGCAGCTTGAGCGCTCGAGACAGCCGGTCGATTGTCGTTGTGCATCGACGCGTCATTCTCTGAGTGCTCGGGTTCGAGGGTGAGTATCCACGCCGGGTTAGGCTACGCGTTTCGCTAAGTCTCATGGGGCACCATATGCCCCCTCGGACAACCCAACAAAGCCATAGGCCTTTGAGTCTCAGATAGAACCATGGTTGCCACACAACCCATGCGGCTTGTGTAGTCTCAGGATGTGACCGCAACACATCGATGCAGCACCAGAACGGGAATCCTCGAAGTCTCTACCCAGGCCCGAACCGACAGCATACAGATCCCCACCAGGGCTCGATGCCGAGCACTGCTCTCAGATCTGATCAGGAGAAGTGTTTGCTCTTGACATCGCCTTTTATAGAACCCGCCCTTTTATAGAACCCGGCAGAGTAGCCCTCGGGAGAGCCCTTCTTCTTATTCACACTTATGCATCCAAACAGCCTGATCCGAGGAAATAATGGGTGCAGTTCAAACCGTCCCCTTTTGGTCCAAACCGGGGGACGGGACGTTTCCCGTTCCGGCATCGTGTTACACAATAGATAACGTTCGTCTGTCCCCCTGAATTTGTTTCCCGTTGTGGTCAATCAGCGCACTGCTCTGCCGATCCGGCGGTGATCTGGCGACCACACGAAGTAGAGAGGCTTTCCCGATTCTGTACTCAAACTGACAGGACCGTGTTTCGGCTGGCGGCTATGGTAGCTGACGTCACGATTGTCTGCCATTACGAACATCTGCCCCGGCGCTAGAGTAATTGGCCCGAAATCGAAGGTGTAAGGGAACGGAGTCGCCGATCCAAGCGTATGGATTACGTACGGTTCCCACAACCGTTCATGGTTGCGATAAATGATGCCTGCGCGCCCCTCAATGGTATCTCCCCCAAGGGCAGTCGCTATTTGGTCGCATCCGTTCTGCGGCGTTCCTGAATCGTCGGCCATTCGGAAATGATCTTGTTTTGTGAACACAAGCGCGTTTCTCGGTACCGATCACTAAAACGAATGCGACCGCAGGTGAGTGATGGTGCCAGCGAAATCATTTCTGGTGCGCATTGAGGTCTTCGAGTATGCGTTTCAATTGTTCCAGCTTCTGCCCTGCTTCGCCGAGCTTGCCTTCCGCCGTCAGGCGCTGGTAGTCGGCCAGGTCTTTCGCAGCTTCTGCGATGAGTGCGTTGAGATCCGCGGCGTGTTCGGATGCAGGCGCGGGACCGCGGGGCAGAGGCTGGGCGGAAGCCGGTGCCGGGCTTACCGAGGATGCCGCTCCGCCAAAGAGTGCTGCCATCGCCGACTCGAAGGTTGGTCCGTATGCGAGACGGTCCTGCAGTGCAAGTACTACCAGACGCAGCTCCGGCATGGGGCTGCGCTCAGCCTGCAGGTAAATCGGTTCGGCATATAACAGCGCGCGTCCTGAAGGAATCACAAGCAGGGTTCCGCGACGAACGTGCGAGCCTTGCTGGTTCCACAAACTCAATTGTCCCGAAAGCTGCGCGTTCTGATCGATTCGCGCTTCGATCTGCAGCGGTCCGTCCACAAGTTTCGTTTTGGGAAAGTCATAGATCACCGAAGTGCCGTAATGTGCCCCGTCGCTGCGGCCCGCAATCCAACCAATCAGATTGTTCCGGTTGGCCGGGGTAAATGGCAGGATCTCTACGAACTCGACGCTGGTTTCACCCGGAAGTCTCATCAGCACGAAATTCGGTTCCATCGGGAGCGTCGCCTGCTCGCCGCTGGCGTTCATCCCGACTTCACTGGCGACCGTCCATAGATCCTCACGGTTGTAGAACACTTCCGGATTGGTCATGTGATACAGGCCGTATACCGCCGCCTGCAACTTGAGCAACAGCTCTGGATAGCGTACGTGCTTTCGAAGATCCGGCGGCATCACCATCGCGTCCTTAAAGAGGTTAGGAAAGATACGGCGGTACGCGGCGATGATCGGATCGTCCTTGTCAAACACGTAAAACGTCGTCGTGCCATCGTAGGCGTCGATTACCGCCTTGACGCTGTTCCGCATGTAGTTGATCGGATTGCCGTCGAGATCGTAATGGCTGGAGTATGGATAGTTATTTGAGGTCGTGAACCCATCCATAATCCACGACAGCCGGCCATCATCGCCCAGCACGATGTACGGATCCGGATCATACGTAAGGAACGGCGTTAATGCCGATACCCGATGGCGCACGTTGCGCCGCATCAGGAGGTGGCTGTCCTTATTCACGTCGTCGCTGAATGGCAGCTTCGCAATATCGCCACGGTCGAGCGCAAGAATAAAGCGACGCAAAAAACCGCCGACAACGATGCCACCGTTACCTTCGTACGCCGTGAGGTTGTTGGTCTGGCCTTGCGGGTAGTTGAATTCCTTCTGCTGTGTCTTCACATATACGTCGGTGTTGGTCAGCTCACCGAAGTAGACCTCCGGACGCCTCACGCTCAGAGAGCGCACCGTACTCTGGACCGGCATATTGCTTAGGATCAGCGTCGGCAGCCCTTCTGGGGTGAAACCATTTACGGGATTCATCGTGATGCCGTACCCGTGGGTGTAGATCAGCTTCTCGTTGATCCAGTTGCGGCTGCTCTCCGGAAGCTTCTCGACGTTCAGCTCGCGCGTGGCGAGCATGACCTGGCGAATGGTGCCATCGATCTCATAGCGATCAATATCAATATCGGGAAAGTCGTAGTAGGTGCGGATCTCCTGTATTTGGCGCAGCGTGTCCTGTAATGCTCGCCAATCCCAAAGCCGGATGTTTTGCAGCGTCGCCCGGTTGGTCGCCGGATCCGCTGCCTCGACGGTCGTCTCCGCAGGAAATTCGCGTTCCGAAATCTGATTCAATCCATATGCCTGCCGCGTTAAATCGATGTTGTGGGCAATGTACGGGTGCTCGCGAACCAGTTCGTTCGGCTTCACGATAAAGCTGCTCACATACCACGCGAAAAACTGCACGCCGAGATAACACAGCGCGGCCGGAACCATGGCTGCGACCAGCCAGCGCAATCGTGATAGTGACACGGCGTTGGCGACAGCGATCGCCGCGCCGAGACCTAGCGCCGCGCAGACAACGAGCATCCCCGCGAGGGTGACGTGCGCGTCGGTATAGGTGACACCGGCGAAGATGGTGTGAGCGTCGAACAGATGCTCAAACCGGGCGAGATAGATACGCATCGCACCGATCAGCAACAGGAATGCAAATGTGATGGACAGCCCGCGCCAGGAAAACGGCGCGTAAGTGGCGGCGCGGCGTCCGGCGAATGCGCGCGTACTTCTAGTGATGAAGGTGAAGAGAATGGCGACCGTGCAGGTAATTGCCGACAACGTCATCAGCCAGCCCACGACGAGTTGCCAGGCTGGAAGAGTAAAAAGATAGAAGTTCAGGGGCTTGCCAAAGATGGGATCGATAACGTTGCCAGTGACGCGTGGCGCGTACCAATAGAGCGCGAGCGTCGGCCACTCCATCATCATGCTGGCGCCAATCGCAGCGGCGACAACCAGCGAAACGCCGAGTCCAGCAAAGCGCAGGACTGGCTCAACCGACAATCTTATGGGCTCTCCGGCGATGAAAATCGTGTGACTACTCGGCAAGTTGGGAAGGTGTGTTCGCTTCAGAGCTAAGAACGATCCGTACAGAATAAGAAATGTGGCCGCGGCAAATGCGGTGAAGCCCCCCGACTGAATTCTCAGTGTCGTCCAAAATGCGTCTCCGTAACCAAGCGAACCGAACCAGAGCGCGTCGACGCAAAAAGACAACGCCATGCGACCGCCAAGGACAATGCCTGCAAAGATTGCCAGAATGAGAATGAATAAGAAGCGGCGGCGACGCGGTTGGCGCATCGCGGGCCAATCAATGGACTCAGGCATTGGTTATCGCATGATACTCCTCGGCTTTCAGGCGACGGCGACAGGACTCAGCATCTTCGCCGAAGTGCAACAACTCCCGAATTGTCGGCAATCCAGAAGTTGCGCTCCCATATTGGTAACGTCCGGATAGCCCATCATACAGACGGATTGTAGTGGCCCAATAGGTACTCAGAACAAATCCTGAATCTCGGTTTTCACTCCTGCATCACAGCCGGGTCTATTATTCGTCAGGGACTTTCGCAGTGTCTGACACCGTAGGAGTTCAGCGGCGCTACCCCTGAGAACTGCTGAGCGGAATCGCAAACGACTGACCCCGCCGCGACCGCGGTTGCGACGCCGGGCAGCGCCCCCTGCGACGAGCGGGTTAGGCGTCGACTCCCGAGCGACTGGCGAGGGGTGATGAGCGAAAGGACGGCACCAGTGCTCGCACCTGGCGGCGGTACTCGCCGTAGAAGCGGCCGAAGGCGGCGACCAGCATCGCGTCTTCGACCCTGATGCGATAGCTGTAGGCTCCCCATGTGGTGGCAAGGGATGCAAGCAGTGTGACAGAGTTGCCCGATGCGACTGCAATCCCGTTGAGACAAAGCAAGGATCCGAGGTAGCCCGGATGCCGGACCCACTGGTAAGGGCCACCGCGCTCGACGGAGTGCTCATCTTGAACAAGAAGCGTTCTGGTGTAGCGATCCCGCAGAGTAAGCACTGCCCACAATCGCAGCCCCAGACCGCAGATCCCGAAAGCCACTCCCATCCAAGCCACCCCGGGCAGCCCTGGTATGAGAGCGTGACGGAACCACTGCGGCAGCAACATCGAACCGGCCGGAGAGCCGGCTTTCATTGCCAGTACGAAACCAAGCACTGGGACAGCGGAGGAGGCCGCAACGAGAAGAGTGCTCTTACGATCCGACTCGCCAGCGCGGACCTTGCGTGCGCGGGAACCAAAGCGGATCTCGGATTGCAGCCCGTATAGCAGCAGCACAATCAAGGCTCCAATCCCGTAAGCCGGAAGAGCCGTAAAGCGCGAGATGAGTTCAGACATGAGTAACTGCAATGATAACCCGACCCTGACCCACGGCTAGAAAAATTCCCGGAAAGACAAAGCCCCAGGTTCCAAATAAATCCTCGGCAACTCGGAAGCAGAATTCCCATACTGGTAAGTTCTGTGTAGCCCGTTCACTCTGGCGTAGTTCGCCGATCTGACCAACGGATGGATTTTCGATTTGCAACAATCATGATGCTGAGATAACAGGGCTCAACCGGCTACGGAGAGTTGCTTCTCCTCTACTTGCTCGAAGCTCTTGCCCGAGAATGCAAAAAGAAAACAACGAAGGCCAGACTGCCCAGGACGAGAGGAGGGATCACTCGCGGGAACTCGCCATTACGGGCGTGAGTGTAAAGAGCACCGGCCATTACGACTATCAGTATCCCGGCGGCGGCTTTCCTCCACCGAGGAATCACTATTGCAATACCGCCGAGGGTTTCAATTGCCCCGACGACGTATTGAGAACCGGCCGGATAGCCCCAATGCAGGAATCTCTGAGCCCACCGGGTCGCAGATGATCCCTCGAGCTTCGACAAACCGACGGCGACAAATACAAGGGCCAAGAATATGGATAATACGGACGATATTGTTCGCGGAAGTTTTTTCATCCCTGCTCCGGTTCGGATAGCTGGCCCTCGCTTCTCGGGAACTATCACCGCGTCAATACCATCGTGGTCTGCTTGCAGGGTCAACTCAAATATCCTCAAATCGCCCTCTCAAATGCTCATGTGAGCTACAATCTGCCGCTGCGATGCGCTGTGAACGGAAGCTTCCGCAATGATAAGAGCCTTCGGCGACTTTGAGCTTGACGATACGTTGAGAAAACTCGGCCGAAAGGGACGACGGCTAAGGCTTTCAGGACAGGCCCTGGACCTGCTCTCTCTTTTGGTTGAACGCTCGGGCGAGTTGATTACTCGAGAAGAGATAAAGGGTCGCCTCTGGCCAGACAGCAACGTGGAACTCGAACACAGCGTTGATGTGTTGATAAATCGCCTGCGATCAGTTCTCGGCGACAGTGGGAAAAGCCCACGTTATATTGAGACTGTTCCCAGGAAGGGGTACAGATTCCTGGGTCCAGTAAGCTGTCAACGCAATAGGAGGGCGAGTCGTACGTGGTTTCGAAGACTCGGAACATACGCGGCCATCGCGATTCTTGCAGCGATTGCAGCCCTTATGATTGCGCGTACGCGCTACAACAAATTTGTTCCATCGCAGCGTTCATCAATGCCGCTTCCAGCAAGCGTGCGATGATTGAACCGCCTTACGAAGCGGCCGTTCGCTCTCGTGCTTGGATTACTTCAGGATGGTCGGCTATTCGGAAGTGACCTTGCAATAACCAGGCAGCCTCATGAATTGGCCGGATTCTTGGCCCCGGCGTCTGATCCTTTCACCGCGGGGACGATCCGATAGTTCGCGCGATAGACCAAATTGTGCAGATCACTGGATGCTATGGCCCGAAGTATCGACAATTGGTCCGCTGCATCTTTGTCATTGAAGACGTTCAGCGGCCAGTCGTGAACTGTCGTCCCCCGAAGATGAGGGTGATGGAAGGCAACTCCGAGGGTTCCGTGAAATTTTGAGCGAATGAGCCAGGAGGAACAAAGAAGGCTCCAAAAAGCGCAAGAGCAACTACGAATGAGGGTGCCGATAACCGGTTTGAAGCAATTGTCGGCCTCTCATGCCAGTGTAGGGTCATCTCCGTCCTCCTGCCGATCAGACTCGCGCCCTTCTCTGCGGGTTAGCAATCCGCACTGGGCTGCGACGTTCTTGATGTCCCTACTGCTGCCGTTGGTTCTGGTCGTTAATCTGCCCACGAATCTCGCCGCTTGGAAAGGTGGATGTGTGAACATTCGCGTAGGCCACTCCTTCGCGAATCGCGCGAACTAGCTTGTCGAACTGCCCGGGTGCAATTCCCTGGTTAACCGGGCCTATAACGTCGGCGGCTGTGATCGTTCCCGTAACGGTAGCCTCGGTTGCGGTTCCAGGCGGACAGGGCGGTTTACTGCCGCCGCCACACAAGAACGCTGAGACACCGCTCGCTTGGAAGCGGTTCCCGAAATGGATATGAGCAGCGAGCGCAGGCGTTGACAAGCCGCTGTACTTCAGCTCATAAGTGATAGCTTGCGCATCATCGTTGATCTCTGCGCTGAAGGATCCGCTACCGTCCGAAAAAATGGCATTGGGTGCTTCGTGAAAACCGCGCAACGGCTCGGCTTTCACGTTTTGTTTCTCATTTTCACCGCCACTCGCCGCGTAGCTGACCATGGTCACCGTCAGCACTCCCACGACAATCGCCACAACCGCTACAGAGATGAATCTCTTCCTCACGTTACCCTCCTTGCATTCATTTGAATGCCAAACTTAGATGCTAGTCTCCTGTATCCGACGGCAACACAATTTTTTTGCCGACACTGGGGACACCATTGTGGTCGACCACAAAAAGCATATATATGCCCGGAATAGCCTGCGCAGGCAGCTTTGGCGTCACCACGCGCAGCTCCCGTTTGCGCTCTGCAACCTTTTGACGGAACGCTAGCTTCACATAGCGATCACCGCCCGTGAAGCTATGAGTATTGTGATCGCTTCGCAGCATGACGACTGAAGCAATGTCATCGGAATCGCCAGCAAAGGTGATATCGAAATGCCCGCGATACGAGATCTCTTTCGGAGCATCCACAATATTCGGTCTCGTGGCCGAAGTGCCGCTCTTATTAAACAGGTACGGTGGTGACAAGATTTGCACGGCCGGCACACCCTGATCCGGATCGCCCTGTGACAGCACGCCGTAAGATGCGATGAGCGGATACGATGGATCATTATTCTGAACTAGCGCTTCCCGGTTTTCTCTGGCAAAGAATACCGACGCATCGGGCAGCAGCGTCACCGTGCCGTGAAGACCTCGCGAAATAGTCGTTCTAGCCAGCGGCATGGTGGTGCCGGTCGCTGGATCTATTCGGGAGTTAGCAGCTTTTTCGAAAATAGTCCGACATCATTTCGTGCGACCACACCGGCTGACCGAGAAAGCGACTTGTCAGGAACAAACTCTGCAAATACGGGCTTAATGTCCAGAACTGGTGAACTGTCAAATGCATCCAACCCACACACCGTCCAGCACGGCCAGAAGTATGCGTTAGTCGTCGGGCAGAAGGTGTACACGCTGCAAGGCCATGAGGACGACCTGAACAGGATGGCGGGTCAGCGCGCGACAGTCAAAGGCTCCGTCAGTCGCGACACCGTGACCGTGAGTTCCGTTACGGCTGCCAAGAGATGGGCCACGACGTAAGGTCACCGTTCCGTGGACGGAAAGAAGAAGAAAAACGCAAACGCTTAGTGGAACATTACTCGCCCTTCAAGGTGAGGTCATGGTGGTCTGGCGCGGGAATTATCGCGTTGGCACTCGTGGTGTGCTGCCTGGTCATGATGTTCATGATGGGAGGGGCATGGGTGGCAAATCGAGAAACGAAAAGAACACAGATGACCAATCCAATAAGAATAATGACAACGAATAGTCAGGCACAAACAGACCGTGAATTTGATAAAGGAGAATGAAATGAAATCCGTTAAGACTTCACTCATCACAATCGCCGCCGCAGTCGCGCTGGCTCTTTCCGTCTCAGTCCAGCGATGTAACGTAAGTTACTGAAACCAGGTGATACGGATGGCTCCTAAAGTCGCTTTCGGTAACGTTCGGTAAGTCTTATTGGACCCTTAACGGACCCTCAGATATCTCAACCGAAGCTTATTCGCGGCGATCATCACGCGATTAAGTGGTGTGCCATTCGGCGTAATTGATACAGGTTTCCTACCATGAATTTTCCTCTCCTGCGCTAAGTCCCACGGAGTTGTTTCCGGCGTGCTGTTGTTGGAATGCGCTCGCCAGGTTTAATCACGTGAGCTGATAAGCGCGATTGCGGGAAATCTTTCGGATTCAGCGTCACGATGAAATCGGCTCGGCCATTCTCAGCGCATGCGCAGAAGGGATCGTCTCCCGGATCGGGAGAGATGTCTGGCAGCCCAGAGGTAGAAATAAGTTCCGTCTCCTCGCGCAGCAGATTGATTATTTTCCCAATGAGTGGGCGCCGGACACCCAGCTTTCCCAAGACTCGTTTGTATTCCAGAAGAATCTCATCACTCACCAGCCAGACAAACGTGTCCCTTCGATCCAGTCCCGGAGCAGTTTGGCGCTTGGATTCTTGGGAGCGATGTCCGGAAACCTGAATCCAGCAATTCCCGCCACCAGAACGGACGTATCGACAACGCCTCTAGGCCGTTTGCTTTTTTGAGCGGGCAACGACGGTGATCTCCGGCAGCTTCTTTCGTGCCGAACGGCTCTCACGCACGGTTTTTAGAATCTCTTCTTCCGAGATGTCGCGCAGGTCGGCGGCGGCCTTCTGAACACTCCGCAAGAAATCCTTCCTCCATCCAGCCCTCTTTCGGCCCTTGGGAAGATCCTTGTAAGCCGACGCCAGAGGAATCTGTTTTTCCAATTCCCGTGCCAAGGAGCGAACCGGAATCTTAATTTCCACGGCATCGGTACCGTTAAGCGGACGAGAGCGAAGGCAGATGTCCCCCAAATCGCCCATTTTGGATTTGCCGAGATTCTTCGAAAGTACCTCGGTGAATCTGGCCAGGAGATCACTCGAACTGCCGAGGGTTTCCTTGAGATAAAAAGCCACTTTCGCTTCTAAGAGGAGATTCCTGTCAAACCAGCATACAGCGTTGCGACGTGCAGGACGGATGACCCCCAGCTGTACCAAGTTTTGAAGGTCTTTTGGCGGCACTCCCAGCACAGCGCTGGCCTGCTTGAGTTTGAGTGTAAGGCTTTGCATTTTGATTAACCATCTAAAGATTAGATGGCGTTTATATAAAAAGCAAGCGTTGTTTAAGGAGGGGCAACCTGATTGTTACGGACTGGATCGCTCGCCGAAGTCGCCTAAAGCGGTCACCGATTGTTAGGGTGATTGGGTCGCTATGCTCAAATCCAACCCCGAGATTATGGAGCACGGGATCGTGGCGTTCCGATCTTTAGTAATACCACAATCCCGGCCCGTAATCATCCCGTCACCATGAAGAATTACTGCCAACGTCTAACGATCGCGCTCGTATGCACGCGCGCTTGCAGCCGATGAAGCGAGTGATATAAGCCCGTTTCGGCACGCGATAGAAAGACACATTCCGGAGTGGCGCCGCGACTGTTAGCTAGATTGGTCGCTTGCCGCATGTATTCGCGGATGAAAGCTGCGTCCGCGAAATCGATCGCGAGGTGTTCCTTCTCTCGCTCCGGAGGGTACACCTTGCGATAGAACGTCTCGACAAATCGCACCAGCGCGCGCCTGGTGGACTGGTTCAACCGATTGCCGAACATCCGATAGCGCTGCTCGAGGAGCCGCTGAAATCCCGCGGACTCAGAGCTGCCTGGATACAAGTACATCGCCCTGAGGTTCGCCGCGAATTCCGGACTCAGCCGCTTTACGCATCCGAAATCCACGAGCCCGATCGTGCCGTCGCTGCGGAATAGATAGTTTCCCCAGTCGGGATCAGCGTGAAACGCCTCTACTTTCAGCACTTGAAAATAGTAGAGCTCGAACACTCGTTCACCTATTTTGTCCCTCAGCGCTTGTGACGGCTTTGTCGCGAGAAAGGTGTCTAAGTGCATGCCCTGAAGTAGAGACATAGTCAATACGCGCTCGCTCGAATAGTCCGGAAAAATCTGCGGAACCTCGACATAGAGCAGCGGCTTCAACTTCTTCCGCAAGAATGCAGTGTTATTTGCCTCGACACGGTAATCAGTCTCCTCTAGGAATTGACGCTCAAGCTCATCCAGCACTTCCGGAGGCAGATGCTTCGACCACTGCGCTGGCTTCGATGCCGTCCGAAACCAGCTAAAATCGGCCTTGATCGCCTCGCGGATCGCTGGATACTGCACTTTCACCGCGACCGCCTGCCCATTCTTCGTTACCGCCTTATGGACTTGGCCGAGTGAGGCTGCCGCGAACGGCTCTATCGCGAACTGCTTGAACATCTGCTCTGGTTCGCGAGAAAATTCGGCGCGGAACATCGCACGCACGAGAGATGCATGCATAGGTGGCGCGCTCATCTGTAATGACGTTAGCTCGGCGAGCGCCTCATCAGGCAAGAGCCCGGCCTGCAAGCTCAACGTTTGTCCAAGCTTCATTGCTGGCCCGCGAAGCTTTGCCATCCGAGCCGTCATGCGCCGGCCGGCCTTCGCGTGCGTTTGCTTCAACGCCCGCTGCCGGGCGTTTTCATCCAGAAAGATTCTTTGCGCGAAATACCCGAGATAGCTGCCGGTCACGCCGGCGGTCATGCTAGCCATTTGGAGCGCCCGTTTGACCGCCTCTCGGTTCTTCGCCATCAAGCCCCCGGAACGAACAGCGCCACCCCGGCCTTCAATGACCGATCGACGAATGCGATCGTGTTTTGTTTTCCGGGTGACTTGTCATTCAGCCAATAGAGGAGCGCGCCCAGGTAGTAGATCCAGAACGCTTGCGCCGCCCAGGCCTGTACCGGCGTGCGGTTCCGGCGACGCAGCGATGACGCAATCAACTCTTCAACGAAACCAAGATAGCGTGCTCGCATCGACAGAGCCCGCGCGCTGAACGCAAGCGGCGAACCCGGCCGCAGCGCCTCTAACAGCGCAGCCCATATAAATCGCTCGTGCTTTGCCAGATACTCAAACTGGTACTGCAGAAGCGCAAAGAGTTTCTCGTCCAGTCGTGCACGGGCGAGGCGCCTGTTTGCGCGGACCGCAGTGATCGCGTGCTCCACTTCTTCCTCGAAAAAGAATAGTGCAATCTCCTCTTTCGTCCGGAAGTAGTTAAAAATGGTGCCTTCGGCGATCCCTGCCGCACGCGCGATCTGTTTGGTGGTGGTCGCGTCGAAGCCCCGCCGTTGAAACAGCCGCAGAGTCGCCTGCAGAATCTTCCGCTGAGTTGCAGCCTTAGTCTCAGCCCGCTTGCCAGTTTGACGTTTGGGTCGACGTCGCGATCGCGCCTTTCTTGACCTCGGCTTTTCTCGTGTCACAATAGATGAGTATACTCATTATTATCATGAGCATGCTCATATTTGTAAATGCCGCTTCTTACTAAATGCGGATAGCTGCTAAACTGCCTCCCCGAGGCTGAGATAGGATTAACTGCCATGCGTAAAGCTTCTGTCGTCCTGCTGACCCTGAGCTATTTCGTGCTCGTCAACGGGCGAATTGCGCGGTTGCTGCACGGCCGTCCGTTTGTCAGCGAGCATGTCATGCCTGGAATAGCAATGCCCGCCGCGCAGCCTGGCGCCGCAGCGTGGGAGAATGCGCTCATCTTCTCACTCGCCTTTGTCGGCGTTGTGCTGGCTCTGATCCCGCTACGTCGTGGCGAGCGATGGGCAGGGTGGACCTCTGCCGCGGTGTGGGCAGTCTTGGGCGGAACGCGCTTCGCGACTGATCCGCAGTGTCTACAAGTCTTAGACGTACATCGGCACGGATGTCATACGTTCGTGATTGCGCTAGTGGTGGCGGTGGCGGGGTTGGTGTGCATAGCAATCAAAGCGTACTGAGAATTCGCCGATGTGCTTTAAATCAATGAAAATTGACGAGAAATACACAACTCATTGGCACTTGCTGTTAGAGGATGGTGAGCGTTCAAGGAGAGCGAAGGTGACAAGGTGAGCCGTGGGTGTGGCAAACGCGTTATCCTGACCACCCATGGGACGCTTGGGGATCTGCATCCCTATCTCGCGATTGCTCTTGAATTACAAAGACGTGGCCACAGGCCCGTCAATCTGGATGGGCAGCAATGTAAGCGGAGGGCCTGCCCCTCGATTTTGCTGAGATGTACTCCGTTAGCTGAAGACAAATATCCAAAAATGGGAATTGGATCTGAGCCAAGTCGCGCAAATCAAAGAAGGCTGGAAGAGTTAATTGATCTTTATCCTCGAACGGTTAGTGACGGTCATTTTGCGCATGTGGCCGACTAGAAAGGGAACTCATGGACAAAACATAGCGGGGGACAACCCAACTCTTCTTCCAGCGGGCTTATTTATTGCAGACGCACACGTTTATCGCATCTTCGACTAAACTTCATTCGAAAGCGTTCTAATGTCCGAACTAACGCGCCGCAAAGTCTTGGCGGCCCTCTCATTTGCTGCTGCAGGATGCTGCGCTAGCCTTGCTGAGATGCAGTTCTCATCCTGGAACGCATCCACCAACTCAAATTTTTTACTACCAGCCAAAGGCAGAGGGCTGTTCGAGGGAGTCCCATCTACAATCAGCGGGATCAATTGGCGGCACGTGAACGGCCGGTCACAGCAATACTATTTGCCCGAGACTACGGGAGCAGGCTGCGCATTCCTCGACTACGACAATGATGGCTGGATGGACATCTATCTCGTAAACAGCGGAAAGTGCGATTTCTTCGCACCGGATCCTCCGCTTCGCAATGCGCTCTACCGCAACAACCGAAACGGGACCTTCACCGATGTGACCGAAAAGGCTGGCGTAGCGGCAGGCGGATATGGCATGGGAGTTGCCGTTGGGGACTACGATGCGGACGGATGGCCAGATCTATACGTGAGCCAATACGGGCGCAGCATTCTCTATCGCAACAATCGCGACGGAACGTTCACGGACGTGACCGAAAAGGCCGGTGTAACGGCTCCGGGCTGGGCATCCAGTGCGGTGTGGTTCGACTACGACAATGATGGGAAGTTGGATCTCTTCGTGTGTCGTTTCGTGGATTTCGACAAGTCCAAAAACAAATTTTGCGGCAACGAGCACACTGGCGAGCGCTACTATTGCATACCGAATGCGTATGAACCTGCTCGCAGCTGGCTGTTCCACAACAACGGCGACGGCACTTTCACGGATGTGAGTCTTGAGTCAGGTATCGGCAAAGTCCCGGGAAAAGCGTGGGGAGTGGTTGCTACTGACGTGAACAATGATGGTTTGATAGATCTGTTTGTGGCCAACGACACAGTTGCGAACTTCCTCTTCGTGAATAAAGGTAACAGCAAGTTTCAGGAAATGGGACTCGAGGCGGGAGTTGGGTATAGCCAGGATGGTCGCACGCGTTCCGGAATGGGAGTAGATTCGGCAGACTTCGACCAGGACGGTTGGCAAGACCTATTCGTCACAAACGTCGATCAGGAAATGTATTCGATCTACCACAACAGTCACGACCTTACTTTCGATGATCTCGCCGGACCGATGGGCCTTGGACGTTTGACGCGGCTGATGAGCGGCTGGGGCCTGAAGTTTTTCGATTATGACAACGACGGGAACGTCGATTTGTTCATTGCCAACGGTCATCCTGATGACAAGATCGAGCAGCACTCCACGCACGTGACCTACCGAGAGCCGCTGCTGCTTTTCCGCAACAATGGGAAGGATCTTGAGAATGTAAGCGCCAATGCTGGTCCAGCTTTCACTCAGAGTTTCGCCGCCCGTGGCATGGCGATCGGCGACTTCAACAATGACGGCGCGGTGGATGTTGTGGTGGCAGTGAATGATGGGCCCCCGCTTTTGTTGAGAAACACCGCGGCAGCTGGCAATCACTGGCTGGGTGTGCGCCTCATCGGTAAGAAGGTGAACCCGGACGCGATCGGCGCAAGAATTACGTGGCAGGCAGGCGACTTAAAACGCAGCAGATTAAAAGTCGGTGGGGGCAGTTATCTGTCATCCCACGACCCGCGTGAAGTGCTGGGCATCGGCAAGCGCACGAAGATCGATAGGCTCGACATCCGATGGCCGCAACCCAGCGGCCGCGTGGAAACGTTCACAGATGTTCCCATTGATCGATACATCACAATCGTGGAAGGCGCCGGCATTAAGTAAAGATCCGATGTCGGCTGCTCGGGCTCGAACCAAATCGGCTTTGTTTTTGGTTTGTAAATCGATGACTAGACCGGATACTTCTCGCCAGGACGTGCAACGCGGATGCGGTGGTCCGTGAACTGAAAGTGTGCGCCAGGTAATTCCACCTTCGGCATGTGACAGCTCACGCATCCGTCTTTCCCTACAGGACATGCTCTCGCGAGGTCGCTTGCAGGCGATCGTTTACCTGCCGATTTGGAAGATTGATTTGCTGCGCTGACGGCAGTCCTACGGACGGAATGACAACTCGAGCAGTTTGCGTCGTAGGCGACAGCGTCCTTGTTTAGATCGACATGAGGATCATGGCAGGCTGTGCAGGCAAAATGCGGATCGCTCGTGCTGTGGCCACGGCTGCTTGCCATACGGTAAGGCTGAAAGCGCACATTATTGATGCCTCCCAAATCGGGCATCATTCCGACAGTGTCAGCGCTGCGGTGGCAAGCTCCGCAGAATTGCTGCGATAAAGTGTCTGGATCGACGTTTTTGGGATTGAAAATATACGTACCGTCCCCGCTGCCAGTGCGCATCGCGACAACGTGGGTTGCCCCCGGTCCGTGACATGCTTCACAGGAGACACCGGGCATCAGATGCTCAAGATTTAGTTTCTTATCCACAAGCGCTCCGGTTCCATGGCAGCTGAAGCAGTTCCGCGCTTCATCGCTGTTGATGTCACGACCGAATGCTTCTTCGAGAGTTGGCGCAGAGCTCTGGACATCTCCGATGGTCCAATCCAGGCGATCAATGCGGGAGTAGTAGCTCACCCGACCCTCGTAGAGCTTGCCGTGGTGCTGCAAAACGTAGGTCTGTGCGACATAGCCATTCCCAAATGCGTACAGGACGGGCTCAATTATGGTGTTCTCCCCATCTGTGACCCAGAAAAAAGCCTTGCCATCCGCATATGAGATCTCGTAAGAGTATTTTTCGAAGCTGAACTGCATTCGGGGATGAGATTTAAGCACAGCGCTGGCTTCGGGCTTGAGCAGCGCATGTTCCATTGCAGTATGAGAGCGGGACTTTTGAGCGTGACATCCGGCGCACACTTCACGTCCGACAAACTGTTCACCGGGCATCTCCATTCGCGGACGGAAATGCAAGAAAGGATCGGAAGTGTGCGGCGCCGCCTGTGAAAAACCAAAACAGGAACACGCGAGCAGGCAAAGGGCCTCCGAGAAGAACAGGAAGAGAAACGACCTGAGCCGAGCGAGAGTTTGCAAGACCCTCGTGATCAAGCTGGCGCAACTTCCGGAGCTACTGATTGAGCACTCCTTGCCCTTCGACAACGGTAAAGAAACGATTGACTTCGAAAGCCCCTATTTCTTCCCTCCTGCCACTCGGCCAATAGATCTCAACCTTGTCCACCTTTGTAGCTGGCCCCAAGCCAAAGTGAATGCGTTGATCGGAAGTTGAGCCGTAGCTACCTCCGCTGATCACGTCGCCGCGTTGCCTGATAGCACTTGCGGTTACGAAGACCCTTGCTCCGACAGCGTCGCGTGGACTCTTAGCACCTCCGACTAGCTTGAAAGCAATCCAGTGGTTGTCATTCTCTACCACATTGCGCAGGAGAGTCGGAGCAGTGTCCATGTTGTTCAGCATTACGTCAATGTGACCATCATTGAAGATGTCGCCAAAAGCGGCTCCCCGTGCTGGAATCACATCTGCGAGTCCGCTTCCGGTTGCGGGAGATACCTCCATGAACTTCTTTGCGTCGATGCTGCGAAACAGCAATGGCCGCTGCGCCCACGTTGTTCCCCAATCACGTTGATCTACCCAGGGATACACGTGGCCGTTAGCTACGAAGAGATCCAGCAGTCCGTCATTGTCAAAGTCGATGAAGCCTGTTCCCCAGCCCAGAAAGGGTATAGTCGCGCTACCCAGCCCAGTTTGGAACGTTACCTCAGAGAACGTCATATTGCCGTCGTTACGGTAAAGTGTATTGTAGTCATCCGAAAACACAGTCACATAGAGATCCGCTTTGCCGTCGCGATTGTAGTCACCGACTGCAATGCCCATAGAGGCTTGAGCGAGTCCCGTATCGGTGAGCGCAAAACCAGACAGGTAGCTCATGTCTTCAAAAGTCCCATCATGACGATTGCGGTAGAGGTATCGGGGAACTGAGTCGTTCGCCACAACGAGATCGAGCCAACCATCGTCGTCCAGATCCACAAAGACCGAGGCGAGGCCATAATAGCCCTGCGGATCGGAGACTCCAGCCTTTTTACTCACGTCTGTAAATGTGCCATCACCGTTGTTGTGGAAGAGGTGATCGCTCTCGCCGGGCAGACCGCGCGGACCACACATCGAAGTAACGCCGCGGAACTGGCACGCACTTGCTGGAATGCCGGCTTGTCCCGGAATGGGCGGATGATCGGAATCAAACTTCACATAGCCAGGAACAAACAGATCCAGCAGGCCATCGTGGTCGTAGTCACCCCAAGTGGGTCCGGTCGACCACCCTCCGAGAGCAACGCCCGCTTTCTCAGTCACGTCGGTAAAGGTTCCATTGTGATTGTTGTGATATAGACGGTTCTTACCGTAGTTCGCGACATAGATGTCTGACCAGCCGTCGTTATCGTAGTCCGCGACGGCCACGCCAAATCCCCATCGTTCGTTGGCGACCCCCGCTTTGGCTGTAACGTCGGTGAAGGTTCCATCGTGATTGTTGTGGAACAGCATCGCCTTCGGAGCTAATTCCTTGCCCTTCAATGCAGCAAACGTGGAACCATTAAGCAGATAAATGTCGAGCCAGCCATCATTGTCGTAATCCAGCAGGGCGACGCCTGAACCAGGAGTTTCCAGGATTCTCTTCTTCTCTGTTCCTCCGGAACGATGTTGAAATTTATCGAGTCCTGCATCTTTGGTTGCATTGAGAAATACGATAGGGGCGTCAGTGACGAACCCACCTGCGGTGATCGGACGCGACTGCGTGTCTTTAATGGCTGGATGAGGGGTGCCGGTAGAAACTCCCGTCGATTCTGGCTGTTGTGGTTTGCGGCTTTCGATCTCCTGAGGAAAAACAGGGCAGCACAACGTCGCTAGAACGAGCGTCACGACGATAAGCCTGCTCAATGCGTCTCCGGTTCCGGCTGCTTTGCTACAGATGGAGCTTTGTCCTGATTCGGGACTTCCGAGCGGTTCAGTTCCTCAAGTTTCTTGAACGCGGCTTTGGCCTCTTGCTCACGACCGAGCTTTGAATATGCGCGTCCCAGCAGAAAATAACCCTGCTTCATTTGTGGCTCGAGCCTTAGCGACGCTTTCAGTTCCGGAATAGCGCTCTCCAGTTGACCGCCCTGAAATAGTGCGTTGCCGAGAGCGAAGCGGCCGGCCGCAGCGTTTGGAGCCAGCGAAACCGCTTTCCGCAGCCATTGAACTGCCTGTGGGTAATCCTGCTTGTATGTATAGCAAGCACCTATTCCATAAGCGACTTCATAACTCAGTGCTCCCGACTGCTCGGCCTGCACGTAGAACCTGAGCGCCTCGTCAAACTTGGATTGCGAGCGCTTCAGCTCAGCCAGTTCCGTTGCCGCCTCCACCGATCGAGGATTTGCCTTCAAAGCATTCAGGAATTCCGCCTCCGCCTCAGCATGATTCTCGGCCGCCAGCGCCGCTTCACCGAGAAGTTGATGGACGCGATCAGAATTGGGATTCAGCGCGAATAGTCTCTGATACTCCCGCTGCGAGAGCTCCTTCGCAGTCAATCCGAGGTAATAGAGCGCGTCAATGTTGTGCGGATCGGATGCGAGTGTCCGTCGAAGTTCTTCGACTGCTCTCACGAACTTCCCCTCAGCGAGTTCAGCCCGCGCGAGCATCACGCGTACTGGAGCGTCGCCAGGATAAGTTCGAAGATGCTTTTCCGCCAATTGGATCGTCCGGGCATAGTCTCCGCGGTAGAAGGCTCCCGTACATTCCTTGACAGCTGACACTTGCCCAAGGCACTCGGAGCACAGTACGAGAGCGACCATGAGCAGCCACGCAGATTGGCAAAAACAATGGGCGCGACACGAAATGCGTAGGGTAGGAGTCAAGGCTCCTCGAAGGGGCGCACCTCAACGATGCGCAGGAATTCGCGTGTTTTTTCGTCGAGCAGCTTCTTGAGTTCTTCAAAGCGCCTGGCCTGGGCTTCACGTTGTGGATCACGGGTACGTGTGTAGAGGTTCAACAGATAGAAGTTGGCGGCGTAGTGGTCGGGATTGATCTCGAGGGCTTGTCGGATGTCTTTGCCAGCCTCTCCGTAGTCTTTTTGCACGAGGTGGTACTGCCCAAGCTCCGCCCAAGCGTCTGCGTATTTGGCGTTCCCTTTCAACGCTTCTTCTAATTCGCTGTGAGCCTCATCGAGACGGCCTTCCTGTATAGCAATGCAGCCAAGATAATAATGCGCTGTACTGGCTGTTGGCGGAGTCTTGACAGCTTCTCGCAACCAGGGATCGGCGGCGTCATAATCTTTTGCTCGGAAGAGAGCCGCGCCGAGAGCGAGCTTTCCTCGAGGATCTTGCGGCCTCAACTTCAAATATTTTTGGAAATAAGGAACGGCTTCGGCGGGATCATGGCGAAAAGCCGAGGCCGCTCCCATCGCATAGTTGTAATTGGGATTTTTCGGATCGAGTTTAACCGCCTTCTCAAATGCATTGCGGGCTTCAGCGATGAGATTCAGGTCAACGCAGACGAATCCAAAGTAGTAGTAGAGGCTGGCGTTTTTCGGTTCCAGGTCCTGCGCGTGTGCCAAATAGCCCAGAGAACCCTGAAAATCATGTTGCTCGTACGCGACTCGTGCAAGATCCAGCAAGAGCGCGACCGAGAGCGTTTCCCTTGTTACGGCATGTTCCAGAGCGGCCCGGGCTTCCGCCAGTTGATGTGTGCGCTCATAAGCCAGTCCCAACGTGTGACGCATCTCGACTGACAGGGCTTGACGAGTATTGAGATTTTGCAGCAGAGAAACCATCAGATCGTCGCGCTTTCCTGCTTGCAGTGGCACCAACATCTGGCGCATGTCTAACTCGGAAAAATCCGCTGCAGAACTCAGGCGCGCTGCGGCCCCATCAGAGCGAGTCCGATCACCCAACGCGGAATAGTCCGCGCAAGCGATGGCAAGAGCTTGTGACCGAGTTTGTATCTCCGCCGGTAACCGGTCGAGGTACCGCAGTGAATTCCGGTAAGCATTCTGCTGCAGTAGAAGCAGCGCGCTCTGATAATTCGCCTCTGAGTTCTCCGGATCATAGGCAAGTACGTGAGCGTAAACCTGCAAAGCTTTCTGTCCTGCCTGTCTGTCTGCGCCGGAGTTCTCCTGATAGAGTCTCCCAAGATTCAGGTAAGCGCCTGTGAATTTTGGCTCACGCTTCACAGCACGATCGAAGCTGCTCTCAGCTTCCTCGTACTTCCCTTCTTGCGCCGCGATGACGCCAAGCAAGTTGTCGAATCCAGGATCTCGCGGAAATTGCTTTATGGCGGTCGAAATCAGGCGGCGAGCCTCGGCCAGGTTGTGATCTTCTATCAGCTGCTGAACCTGGAGGATTTTTTGATCTCTCTGGCTCGACGCGGACTTCCCGGAATCAGCGCGCAATGCGCTCGTAGCCCCCAGGAACAACACCGTCAGGACCATGACCGAAATCGGCGTGCTCTTCACCGTGATGGGGCCGGACATCACTGTTTCACTACTGCAGGCTGAAGAAGGTGCGGAAAAATTATATGTACAGCGTCAAACCTGAATCCGCACAAATTCAGTTGGTTGTTCAATCTGGTACTCCATGCTTCCAATGCTCACCGTAAACAGCTAGTTGCCTGCCTTGATTTTGAGCTGCTGTATCAAAGGTGAACTGTCCCTGACAAACAGAGGCAATCTGTTGAGCGGTGCAGAATAGCCACGCAGCCACTTTCCGCCTTGCAGCGATTCACCGGTGTTGTAATCGCGCCAATGGCCCGCCGGCAAGTAAACATCGCGGCTGGAGGCCTCTTTGGTGACTACGGGCGCAACCACAACATCTCCACCAACCATGTATTCGTCCACGATTCTGTAAGTATCTGAATCCTTGGGAGCGTGATACCAAAGAGGCGCAAGAATCGGTTCGCCGGTTGTGCGCGCACGCGTGGCGAGTTCGAAAATGTAGGGAGCGAACTCGATGTGCAATTCGCTCGCTTCGCGCGCTCGGTCGATAGCTTCCCGGTCGAAATGCCATGGACCCCAGGAAAACTGCAGCAAAGGCATCAGTGCCGAAGCCTGCGCCCAGCGAATGATCAGCTCCTTGTCGATCTTGTCATTGTCGTACTGATTTCCACCAACCATGTCGGGCATCAAGTATTGAAACCCGCGGACGGACGACAAGATTGCCTCTGGAATAAGCGATTGCAGGCCATTCATGTTCGTCCAAACCGAATGCTTATCGATCAGTCTCTGTACGATGCCAAGCGGCTGCGAATAAACTCCCACCCGGGTTTCGTTATAGATGAATTGGGCTGTCGCCTCTTTGTTATAGACATCGGAGTACTGCGCGTTAGTGATGTTATTGAGGGGCACAGCATCAGTTCCCATGAAGTTCACGTCGGCGCCGTCGAACTTAAAGCCGTCGAAACCATACTGGGATTGAAGGTCATGCAGCCGTCGCCGAAATTCAGCCGAGGCTTTGGGATTGCTCACGTCCCAGATGGTTGCAGGTCCATTCCACCAGCGCGTGAGCATAAGCTTTCCCGAATGATCTCGCATCAATAAGCCGTCGTCCTGGTGGTCGCGAAAGGTTCGCGAGTCGGGATTGACGAATGGGTGCACCCACAACGTTACCTTGTATCCCAGCCCGTGCAAGGTCGAGACCATGGCTTTGGGATCGGGAAATTTCGCCGAATCGAACTCAGTATCCCCATAGTGATTCTCCCATCGGTCATCGATCTCAATTACTCCGCAAGGCAACTTGTTGTTGTGAATGTTGTTTGCGTACTCGATCACTTTTTGCTGCGAGACTTCAGTCTTGTGCTCCACCCAGGTCGTGTAGATCGGTAGTCTGAAATAGTCTGCAGGAGGAGTTTTCGCTGGATATCCGATTTCCTTAATGATACGACGCAATAGAACATTCAAGTCGCTGTCGAGCAGAATGTCGTAACGGAGCTCTGAAGAGTTGGGCATTTCGATTCTGAGGAGTCCGTCACGTTTGCCGCTGGCTTCTTCGTTCACGCTGTACTTGAAATCGAATGGAGTGCGAATCCAAACTCCGACGCCTTTTGTCGAGTACCAAAATGGCGTTCCCTGTGTATTTCCATCGGCGAGGAACCATTTCTTTCTGATGTGAGCGTCATTCACAGGAAGCACCAGAGGATCACGCCATCCTTGAAACCCACCTCCAAACCAATCACCAGAGGGGGCAAGGCGCACTGCAGCGTTGGGCGTAGGGGACGCCGACCCATCAAGAATCCACGATTTCACGTGCAGGACGTTTTCTTCCGCCTGTAGCTCGACGCGGGCGACAACATCCTTGTGTGTAGTGTCGTAAGAAAGAATGTAGGTATTCCCATTCTTCTCGACGCGTGTCAGCTTGGTTACATGCTGTGGCTTCTCATCTCTGGAAAATTCGAGACTCGTAGCCGCGTCTCCCGGGCGCCCTGTCTCAAAGATCAGTTCTTCTCCGCGGCTAACGGAAATCACAAACGTATCCTTCGAAATGCGAGTGAGATAATTGCCCATTCGGATGACGACGTCTTCCGTCGCTTTTGGAGTATCAACCTGCCCATAGACCAGCGGAACAATGACAATGAACAGGAGGGTTGTCTCCAGCAAGCGGCAGGCTGATCGGGTGAATCTTCCGGACGTAATCAAAGTGATTGCCTCCACTGGGGCACGGAATTAGCAAAATTTAAACACGCAAGCGGTTGCGGTAAACGGTTGCGCCTTGATACTATTTGCGGGCTTCGGTGTCAAATCAGAAAACCGATTTGTAGAGGCAGATGTCTCGAGCATCGCTTTTCGAAGTTGTGCACGCTCCCCCTGCCGTTCAGGCTCAGCGATGTCTATGCGGAAATCACTTCAACGCTTCGGCTTGTCCCTAGACAAGCCGGTCCTCCCCCTGACAAGTGTAGGGGCGGGCGATGGGTATAAGTGGCATGTCAAGTAAGGAACTTCGAACGACGTCTCGAATGAAAGACGTAGCCGAGCGGGTCGGCGTGTCGGTAACCACCGTCTCCCACGTCATCAACAAGACCAGACCGGTCGCTCCGGAGACCCGGCGCGAGGTACTTAAGGCAATTCAAGAACTGAATTTCTACAAGAATGCGCATGCGCGGCTGCTGGCGAGAGGCAAAAGTGATTTCTTCGGTCTAATCGTGTCCGATGTCGGAAATCCATTCTTTCCCGACATCATCAAGAGCTTCGAAACTCGGTCGCTCGAACAAGGATTCGATCTTCTCCTCTGCAACACGAATTATGACTCCGCCCGCACGGAAACAGCCGTAAAGAGAATGATCGAGAACAAAGTGCGGGGTGTCGCAGTAATGACTTCAGAGTTTAGTCCGGCATTGGCAAAAGAACTTGCGGCAAACCACGTTGCGGTGGTTTTTCTCGATCTCGGCACAGTTCAAACGCTCACAAGTAACCTTCGTATCGACTATTCCCGTGGCATCTTTCAGGCAATCAATCACCTGCACGATCACGGTCATTCAGACTTCGCTTTCATCGCGGGCCCTATGAACTTACGGTCGTCCGTTACGCGTCGGACGGCCTTTATTGATGCCTTGCGAAGATGTGGCGTGCGCTCTTACCGCACCATCGACGGCAACCACAAAGTGGATGGTGGAATCTCCGCGGTACACACGTTACTGCAGGTTCGTGCGTTGCCCACAGCCCTTCTATGCAGCAACGATCTCACCGCGATCGGGGCGCTTCGCGCACTAGACAAGGCTGGAGTCAGGGTTCCCGACGACGTTTCCGTAGTGGGATTTGATGACATCTACTGGTCCCAACTATCTCATCCACCCCTCACGACCATCAGCGTGTCGCGTGATCGACTCGGGGATCTGGCCTATGAAGCGCTCGGCCGTATGCTGCGGTCGAAACGTCACGCAGGTGCCGAGTACATTTTGGAGACGCACCTGGTGATCCGTCAGTCAACCGCCCCGATGCGCAGAGCGCATTCTTTAGTCGCCGCGGCTGCGGGCGGTTCTTCCGCCACTCCAGAGGTACCCGAGCACGCATAGAGCAAGCCTGCGCCCGTGATTCCCGCTCGGCTTCCAGGTCCGCTGATCAAAAGCCATTACCAGCACCCCACCCGAGACCGTAAAAACACTTGACAACTACTCTCGATGAGGCTTAGCTTGCCAGACGCAAGCGCTTGCGGCAAACGCTTGCGCATGTGTTGCCGGCCCCCAAGTTCCAGCAGTCAGCGATCGTTCAGTTCTTCTGAATGGAATGTTAAGAAGAACGATGTTGACAACCAAAAATCAGTAGAACAGTATCCGCCAGCCCCTCGTGTTGGATCTTCGCCAAACGCTAGGGCACCCGAAGATCTCGCGACGGGCCTCAACTGTGAGGAGACCACCATGTCCGTGAGAGAACTCCGACAGACACGCTCGGTATTCTGTTTCGTTTTGGCACTTGGCGTTGCGCTGTTCGTCTTCGCCGCTCACGCTTTTCCACAAGGCACAAATGCCACGCTGAGCGGCATCGTGACCGATCCCTCCGGCGCTGTCATGCCGGGCGCCGACTTGACCCTCACGAACGCAGCCAGTGGCTTCGAGGCGAAGTCAACGTCGAATGAAAGAGGGGAGTACACCTTCCGCAATTTGGTTCCAGGAACCTACGATTTGAAGGTTTCCAAAATCGGGTTTTCGACGTACTTGCAGAAAGACATTGTGTTGACCATCAACCAGGCCGGTCACGTGGACGCTGCTCTCAAGGTAGGTTCGCAGACAGAAACTGTCTCGGTTTCGGCTGACACTACTCTCCTCAACTACGACAACGCGACTGTTCAGGGCGGCATCGATCCCGAGACCCTGAAAGCTTTGCCACTGACTGTCGAAGGTAAACCGCGTTCTGCGGCAGCGTTGGTGGTACTCGAGCCGGGCGTAACGACGGGAAGTTCAAATCAAGCATTCCAGGCGCGCATCAATGGTGGAGTGGAGTCGGGTGATGAGGCGCTCATGGACGGCGCTACGATGCAGGAAGGCTTTATGAGCCAAAGCGGCATGGTTTCCATCCACCAGGATTTCCAGATGTCGCCGGACATGGTTCAGGAAGTAAAGGTCATCGCCTCAAACTACGATGCCCAATATGGCGGCTCCACCTCTGCTCAAGTGGCAGTGGTTACGAAATCGGGAAGTAACAGCTATCACGGGGCAATCTTTGAGTACGCGCGAAACAAGGCACTAAACGCGAAGCCTTGGAACGCCAATCCATGTCCCGCGACGAAGCCAGGTTGCGATCAGCGTCCGCCGGACAACGAGCACAACTTTGGTGCGAACTTCGGCGGGCCGATCAAGATTCCGAAAATCTACGAAGGCACCTCGAAGCACAAGTCGTATTTCTATTTCAACTGGGAGTCCTACCATCTCGCCGGCGGCTCTTCAGTTCCAACCCTTTCAATCCCTTCTATCAAGGAGAGGGCTGGCGACTTCACTGACTGGGTGAACTCCGCAGGCGCCGTGATTCCTGTCTATGTTCCAAAAGGCATTAGCGCCGGATGCCAGTCAGCACTCGGAGCCGTCGCCCCGGGACAACAATTTCCCGGTAACAAGATTCCCGCAGCTTGTTTCAGCCCGATTGCTACCGCCTATATGGCTTTGTTACCGACGCCAACAAATGCGGCAGCAACGAACAACTACACGCTCTCTCGACCAGTGCCAGATACGCTCACGTCGAACAGCAACGTGTATATGTTCCGCATTGATCATAACTACGGGGAGAGCGACAAGTTCTATTTCACCTTCTGGCGCCAATTCGTAGGCCAGAACTTTGCTTCCTCGCTTCCTGCGGCCATAGCCAACGACAGAACAACGAATCTGCAGAATTCCCCTATCATGCGTTTCAATTGGGAACACGTGTTCTCTCCCAAAATGACCAATCACGTCACGTGGGGATACCTCAATCGAAACGAGGGAGACACGGTCTTAAACTTAGACCAGATAGGAAAGCTGCCGCAGGTTAAGAATGCAGCGAGCGCAGCGCGACTACCTGCGTTTACGTTTAGCGACGGATTTACCCAGATATCCAACAACGCTAATAGCAGAACCACTCGCCCAACCTGGGTGCTGAACGATATCGCTACGCGCGTCATCGGAAGCCACACGATAACCTTTGGTGGTGAATGGCGAAACGTGCAAGGCAATATCACCAATCGAGCCAACGAGTCGGGAACCTACAACTTCACCCGAGACACCACGGCGGCGGCCGGTACCCTCACGAGCGGCAGCCCTGTTGCTAGCTTCCTGCTGGGAGCAGTCGCAGGAGGCTCAGTAGATTATCGAACGGTGAGCAGCTGGTATCCGAGGCAGTGGGTGTATGCCTTCCATGGAAACGACTCGTGGAAGATAACTCCCAAACTCACCTTCAACTACGGATTGCGATGGGACTACTACTCACCGTCGCGGGAAAAATATGATCGCTTCTCCTTTATCGATCTTGTCGGAACCAATCCTGCTGCTGGCGGACGTGCGGGTCGATTAGCATTCGCTGGCAACTCGTTTGGAGCGTCGAGTTTCGGCAGCGATTTTCCGGAAGAACCGTGGAAGAAAGGCTTTGCCCCACGTATTGGCGTCGCCTATTCCTGGGACCAGAAGACGGTCGTTCCCGCCGGCTACGGAGTATTCTTCGCCCAAGCGTTTTATCCAGGCTGGGGCGGTGGAATGGCGCTGGATGGATTCAACCTCAAGGACAATTTTTCTACCAGTGGACCGATTGGCTCGGGCGGCAACGGAATCGATCCAGCATTCTTCCTGGATCAGGGAGTGCCGGCATTTACTCCTCCACCGTTCATCTCGTCTGCATTTGACAATGGCAAGATTCCGACTGCCGCCAATGGCAACGGCAGTGCCTACCGGCCGGTGGACGCGAACCGTCGTCCTTACTCGCAGCAATGGAACTTAACCATTGAGCGCGAACTTCCTGACAACGTCTCGTTCAGCGTGGCCTATGTCGGCAACAAAGGCACGCGGCTCACTTCGAGCCTCGAACCAGTGAACGTTCTGAATCCGTTCGCTGCCAACATCAAAGCGCTGGGGACCAAGCTGGGCGACACTTTTGCGGTGACTGACACGTCTAAGGACGGAGTGCCTGCCCCGTATGCTGGTTGGGCGCAACAGCTGATCAGCGGGGGCGGTTGCTCGCCTACAGTCGCTCAGGCGCTGCTGCCCTTCCCGCAATTCTGCGGACCCCTACAAGGACTGAATGAGAACCACGGTAACTCCATCTATCATTCATTCCAGGTGAAGGCCGAAAAACGCTATAGCCGTGGGCTGTATATGCTTGTGTCTTACACAGCGTCGAAGCTGATCTCCGACGCTTCGGACAACACGCAGCAGCTTGGTGGCTCGTGGAATGCTACTCAAGGAGTAATCTCGCCATTCGAGAAGCGGCGCGCTCGTTCGATTTCGTCGGATGATGTTCCGCAAGTACTCTCGGCCGCCTTTGTATACGAACTTCCATTTGGACAGGGCAAGCGCTTCGCAAATCAGGGCGGCGCGGTGAATGCACTCGTGGGCGGCTGGCAGATAAGCCCGCTCATACACTGGTCGCGCGGCACCCCAATGTGGTTCCGATCTGGTACGTGCGGCGTCGTTCCTCAGTTCAGGCAATCCTGCCTGGTAGGAGTTCTGCCGGGCAAGAATCCGTTCCTGCAGGATCCGAACGACTACAACCCCAACAAAGGTTGCGCTGCCAATAACCCTGGCTGCGCACCGCTCCTTGACATCAACGCGTTCGAACCGGTCTCTAACTTCTCGGCATTCGGTTATACGGGTGTTGGCTCTCGCATCTCAGGATTCCGTGGGCCGAACTCGAAAAATCTTGACTTTGCACTTACCAAGAACACGAAACTTATGGAGAAGCTAAACTTCCAGCTTCGTTTTCAGTTCTTTAACGCCTTTAACAATCACTACTTCTTCGACGCAGCCAACGTGAACAACCAAGGTTCGAGCTTCGCCTTCAACAACGACATCAGTCGCAGCGATTTCGGGAAGTGGACCCGTGGAGTAAGTTCTCCGCGGACTATCCAGATCGCGGGAAGGTTGGAGTTCTAACGGGCAGTTCGCGGTTTTGCAGGCGCCGTCTGATGCACAATCAGACGGCGTTGTTTTTTTTGGCAAGCCTGTCATTCACTCCCTGCTTGGCGCCGGAATTTATTTAACTGAATTCTGTTTCTTTTTGATCTCTTGAAATCGGTCGATCTCCAGCTTCGCCGACTTGGTGTCTCCGAGCTTTTGATAGATTCGTCCCAGTAAGTAATGCGGCTCAGCGTACGTTTGGTCAAGTGTAGAAGCTTGTTGAAGCGGCTGCACCGCCTCGCTGTATCGCCCCTGCATTTCCAGCACTCGGCCCAACTGATAGTGAGCCTGCGGAAGAGCGGCATCATAGCTTAACGCTTCTCTTAACCTATTTTCCGCATCCGTAAGCTGGTTCATCGCAATTAGAGAGGCAGCCAAATCGACGTGTGGCCACGGAGATGGCTTCGCCTGGAGCCGATTCAGTTCAATTGCGCGATTGTAGTTCTTCACTGCGGCATCAAGTTGTCCCAAGTAGTCGTAACAGAGACCGAGCAGGTCATATGCTCGGACCATTTTGGGATCAATCTTGACTATGGTTTGCAGCCGAGTGATAGCCGAAGCGTAATTGTGGGCATCGTAATCGAAGCGGGCCAGCCAATATCTGTATAGGACGTCGTCAGGTTTTGCGGTTGCGAGTCTTTCCATCTGCTGACGGGCCCAGTCTTGCCGGCCGAGCTTAACGTATGCCATCGCCAGAGTAAAGCTGCTGCGCTCGTCGAGCGGAGCAATTGCTTCCGCTTTTTTCCACGCGATAGCTGAGTTGAGGTATTGGCCGTCGAGAAAAAAAATGCCCCCGGCCGCCTCCAATAAGCGGGCGGCGCGAATCGAAGTAGGATCGCGATTAGCTTCATCTACGAGGAGTTGCTCAGCGGGTTTATATTCCCGTTTCTCGATCTCCTGCTCAAGCAGCGCACGCTGAGCAGCACCAAGGCCTAAGCTAGAAACATCATGCGGGATAGTTGCGAGTCGACTATCGGCCGGCGGAGTTGTGGACGATTGCGACGGCTGAGCCGATGACAACGAGGCGCTCAGTAGCACCAAGATCGCGAGCGTTCGCCGCGTGGTCCTGTATCTTTGAATCATCGTACTGAGTTTTCAACTGGACGATGATGCACTCTTCGCAGCTTCGATCTTTTGTTTGGCTTCGGCCGCGGTTTTGCTTTCGGGCTCCAGCCTCAACTCAAGATTGATATTCTCCAGCGCTTCATCAAATCTCTTCAGTTCCAGGTAGATCAATGCTATTCCGAGATGGATTTCCGGTAGGTTTGGATCTGCGAGCGCGGCCTTTTTATAGGCGTCGAGGGCAAGATCATACTTTTCCTGACCCGCATATTCCTGGCCTAACGCCTGCTGCAACCGTGCCGACTTGGGATTCACATCAAGGATCTGCTGATACGACCACTCGAAGAGCTTCGTCCACGCCCGGCCTAATTGATACGAGTATTCCGGCTCAGCAGGAGACAACTGTACAACGGTCTGCCGTTCCAGCACCGCTGCGATCCAGTTATTCGCGGCCTCGTATGCTTTTGCCAACTGCAGGTGAGCTTGCGGCTGTTGCGGCATGAGCACAGCGGCGCGTTTGAGCTCGCGCACTGCTTCCGCATTTCGTCCGATTGCGAGCAGGCTTGAGCCGAGCAAGAGGCGAGAAGGGGCATAGTCCGGCTGCAACGCTATCGCTTCCCGAAACCGCGCAATCGCCTGTTGATGATTGCCCCGCTCCTGTTCAATCACGCCTAGATTATGAAAGATCAGCGGATGCTTGATCCCTTGTCGCAAAGCGCTGGCGAAAATGTTTTGGGCTGTATCAAGATCGCCCGACTTCAGAGCCGAGACGCCCGGAGCAAGCCGACTCGCAACTTCTGGGGGTAAATCCATGGGTTTTCCCGCAGTCTGTGCGGTTAGGCCGATCGAGAAGAGAAGGCATTCTCCAATAAGCAGACCCAGTGCCCGGGCTGTTACAAGCCAAACAGATTTAGAGTCGATATTCTCCATTGAAGTGCCCATGGAATGCCCCTGTCCTTCCAACTTACCAAGCAGATCTACGAACATTACTCAGCACACTTGCCCTTATCAGTCTCACCTTCAACTTCAGGCAAAAGCGTGGCCTCAAATGTTAGCGTCGTCGTGTTGATGAAATCAATGTGAGTAATTCGGAAAAGTCCTCATCGCCGCAAATCGCACAAAACTCCTCGGGAAAGAATGCGGGTGTTCATTGAAGATTGGGGTTTCCGCTCCGCTGGACGCGCCTGCTGCTGATGACTTCGAGCGCAAGCTCGTGCTGCAGCGCTTAATCCGTCGTTCCCACATCCGCGAGATCGCGTGGCTCAGCGTTGCCGTCGCCGAAGTGACCCTATTGGTGGTGCTGCGGCTAAATGCCGCACTGATTTATTTGCTGCTCGTGGTGTCCGGAGTCCGACCACGTTTGGGCTGGGTTGCTGTGCCTCCGGGACTGTTGCGGACCTTGAATCTCTGATCCCCTGGCGCTAGCCCGAGGGCTCAACAGCCTCCGCATTTGTAGAAGAGCCGCAATTTTCGTGATCTCCGGAGAGATCCTCCTTTATTTTTCACCCACCTTATATTCTTATGGGTGTCCCAAGTTCTATGGTCGGCGCCGCCTAAGTCTGTTGTGCCCACACACTTGGTCTGGGGCACCCAATCAAGACCCACCAAGGGCTCACTTGAGACGTAGTTGCGAGCAATCAAGAGATCGTAAGCTGTTGAAAGTAATGGTCGGGGAGAGAGGACTTGAACCTCCGACCCCTTGGTCCCGAACTTGGGGGTACAGAGCCAATTTCGTTGCTACTCAATCATTTAAGTGGTGCTTCAACCGTCTAATTCTTGCTCAATCACGCCAGTTTTGGCCTAATGTAAACCCTCGAATTGCAACCCCAGCCTTGTTCACGGCAACATTTTGAACGTTCCTAGTGGCCCCTCTCGAAAAGAATGGCGGGGAGGGGACTCGAACCCGCGGGGCCTCTGCCGTGACAGTGGTGATTGAAACCGTAACTTAATGAGAATGAACGGCACAGACGGCGTCCAAAAACGGTTTCAGCGCCCTGAGTAAGCCTTATTGGACAGTGATTGGACAGAGAAATAATGACCTCTGCCCGTGATCGGCAGTGAGCAGACGTGGGCAAGAGATTCTGGACAGACGTGGACAGATTTTTCGAAGACTCTGAACACGTCGCACACGAAACTCAGAGGATGATTTGATTCACGTTCGCCCTTCGGCAGCTTGGTCGCCCAACTCTCTTGCAGTTGCAGCGCCGTAAGTTCGCAGGTCAAGCATCGAATTACACGGCTAAGCGTCATTCTGCCAATAACTCGTCGCGGTACTGGGTCGGCGATTGCCCCGTGATCGATTTGAAGTCATTGATCAGATGCGCTTGATCAAAGTATCCAAGCTCGAGCGCGATTTGCGCCCAATCTGGAGGCTGACCTGCGTTGAATCTCTCCAACAATTCATGTAAGCGATAGCGCCGGATTACCCACTTGGGATTGACGCCGACGTACTCTTTGAAGGTCCGTTGCAGGGCACGCTTCTCGATTCCGGTTCGGGCCACCAGGTCGTCAACCGTCTTGATCTCGCGGTCCTCGAGGATCTTTTTCACTATTCGATCAGCCCCTTGCAACGATTTATCTGTTTCCGGCAAACGTCCGCGGAAGAATGTATTGGCAGCTCCGATCATCTTGTCTTCTTGCCACGCCGATGCCCGCCAGAGATCCTCGATTTTCTCGATGTCAGCGCCGAATACCCGCTTCGCCGAGACCACGCGATCCAAAAGCGTCGCCACCTGGGCATTCATGAATGGGCGGAACCCGCCTGGCCTGAATCGGACACCGAACACTCCCGATTTCCCTTCGAGTACACGTGAAAATTTCTTCGTGGAAACGCCGCCGACCACCGCTCTGCCATTCTCGAAAATCAGGTGGACATTAGGGTGGGGCAGCGTCTCCTGCAGAAATGGGTGAGGAAGGTCCCACGTTACCATCCAATAAACATCGATCCAAGGCTCAAGATCTGCCGGCGGGCGTCGTCTCATATGCCTGAATTGTCCGGTAGGCGGCGGCCACCTCAAGATTCCTCGCGCCCTGCCCAGCTCGGCGTCGAATATCTCTTCAACCGTGGCCTTTTTTCGCCGTCGCGTTTTTCCAATCATGCTCTTGGCACACTCATTACAGTGTTGCGACTAGGAAGGTACGTGCAATGAACCACTTATATCCCACAAACGATACGGGCTCAATATGGCGCTCCGCGGCACGAGCGTTTCATGTCCCGCTACGACTTATCTTGAGTATTGCTTTTGTATTCGTCGGGTGCGCATGTGCGCAGAGGAATTCAGCAAAGTTAAATGAAGTTCATCAGGAGAGAACTCACATGACACAGCACGCCAGCGGTCCCTTCGACGTGAAGTTGACGCCCCAACAACCGGATAGCGAGGTCGCGAAAGCCGCGAATCTCGGCCGGATGACCATCGACAAGCAGTTCCACGGTGACCTAAATGCGACCAGCAAGGGCGAGATGATCGCGGCCCAGACCCAGGTCAAGGGTTCGGCCGGCTACGTCGCTATCGAGCGCGTAACCGGCACACTCAAAGGACTCGGAGGTAGCTTCGCACTGCAACACAGCGCGACCATGACCCGTGGTGTCCCAGATCTGTCTATTATCGTCGTCCCTGACTCGGGAACGGGCGAACTTAAGGGGATCACCGGCAAGATGGACATCATCATTGCCCCCGACGGGAAGCATTCCTATACCTTCGACTACAGCATCGAATGACTTAGGATTACTGCATAAAACGCTGCTGGGCTGTTGGGGCCGCCCGTTAGCCTTGCTTTCGCCGAATCCAAGGACGTTCTGCTCTATAGATCGGAGTAGCAGTCGGGTTCTTCAATGAAACGTAGATTAGCCTTCGCCTCTTGAGGAGCCTCACAGCGCTTTGCACAGCGGACTTCGACAATCCCGTGCCTTCCGCTATCTCCTGGTAGCTCAACGACGCGACTTTCTGACCCGCAGCCAGGCTCCGTCTCCACACATGCAGGTAAACAAGAAACGCTGAGGGTCGCTTTTCATATTCGGTGAGATCACGCATTAGTACATCCAGAATGTAGCTGTCCAAGGAAAGGTTCACGAACACTCTCGACTGTTCTTTTATCACTACAGTTGTAAATACTATAGTGATTCGATTTTTGCTTTGCAAGGCCGTGTTCCCCATCTACACTGCGTCTTACGGAGGATGTTTGACATTCAACGCGCATCGCCGGTTGATGGCCTTGGACGCTCTACGCCAAGTCGGCGTGCAAACCGAAGGCTTCTGCGATCCCATGGAATATGAGGAGAGTGCGGCCTGGCCCTTGGAGCCGGGAGGTAGCTCTTAAAACGCCATGACCACGAGACCGACGACTCGGCACTCAAATATTTCAATACTGAATCCCGAAACAAAGAAATCAGCCACGATATTGATTTGTCGATTTAGTTTGCTTAGGCCGTCGAGCGTCGCTACCTGCAATTAGGTCGTCTCGGCTACAGACACAGAGGCGGCGGCCGAGATGATCCATGGGCAATGAATGTAGTCCACGATCTCTTGAATCTTCTCGCCGATCAGGTTAATACGAATGATGGAATGAGGCGTCCACGCATCCGCATCCCGTCGGAGAATGGCCACCACCGGTTCATCGTCCACTTCACCGACAGCCAATTTCCAGGGCCAAGGCCAGTTGTCATAATTGAAGAAATACGGCGCGTCCGCGAACTTTCCTGCAAACCTTTCGGCGACGTTGAGCCGGGCGTCAGCACTAATCAGTTCACGGACCCCGTCCCAGTCGCGCCGATTAAAGCGATCCACATAGAGCTGCATGATGCGTGCCAACTCTGGGCTCGGGCCTGGAGGCAATTTCGCCGGAAAAGAGGATGCAGTTAGCTTTGTTCGTCCGCGGTTGAGCGCTGCCTTCACGCCTCCGACAGTGGAATCGACCAGCTCGGCAATCTCGTCAAGCGAGTAATCAAATACGTCCTTCAGAAGGACGCATGCGCGCTCCTTCGGAGGCAGGCTGGTCACCAGACGTTCAACCGCGCTGCCCAGACCGAGAACTGCCGGCTCCGCAGGTTCTACCGCGTCGGACATGAGAACGCCTTGTTCCGCCTCAGCCCGGACTTCACGTCTGCGCAGAAAGTCTACAGAACGATTGTGCGCGATCCGGAACAGCCACGGTTTCAGGGGTCGGCTGTCGTCGAACTGCTCCAGCTTCCGATAAGCCTCGAACAAAGCTTCCTGGACAACGTCTTCGCCGTCCATGACCGATCCGGTCATTCGTGAGCAATAATGGTGCAGGCTCGGGCGAAGACTCGTAATCGTTTCAAGGAACGCGAGGTAACGCGTGTCGAATTTTCCAGGAACACTGATCGCGGTCGGACCATTCATGTACATGGCATATGCGCAGGGCGACATCCACTCTTTTGATTTTTCTGCCTATGCGAACGCGTCGGGCTGAGCTTTACCCGTGGTGATCAGGTTGCGCAAATTGCCGGTTATGAGATTGCCCCATGCGTTTGAGCAGCCACCATAACATTCATATTGCGGTACTAGACCAACATGCGTAAAGCGAACCTCCGTTTTGCCATCTTTTTCCGAAATGTCAAAAACAATGTCCGTGCTGTTCCACTCGCTCTTGCGCGTCACAAAACTAAGATCACTGTCTAACACGTGCCACACGACTCTTTTGCCAGGAATAAGTTCTGCGACCTTTTGTTTGGAACGGTGCACATCTTTGTAACGGTACGTGAACTCGGCGCCGAGTTTGTCTGTATGGCCCTCGATTTCCCCTGACCACCATCCATGAACATTATTGATGGCAGCGAAGACCTCTTCCGGAGTCTGATCCACCGAAATGGTAGTCGTGAAATTCTGTTTATTCATGAGGCGCTCCTTTTGCCCTAGCTGTCGCTGCCATTTGATATGTTACCCAAGCCCGCTCGATCTCCGGCACGAAGCTTGCGTCCTAGCGCTCGATCAGGTCACTGCTCCTTGTTCGCGAGGCAAAGAACGTCGCGGAAGGCGCAGAGATCATGAAGAAGAGGCTTCTCGTCAGCCGGGATCCTCGTCTTTTCTGACGCTCCGATAAGCTGGATCATGTAGCTCTGCTCGGCGATTCCCTCTTTGAAGATGAACGGATATAGAACATTGGAATTTGGAAGGGCTCCAATGTCTTCGTTTTTCATGTTTGGAGCGTAGAACATCAGGTGAGGCATGGGCATGGTATGGACTTGCCAGTCAGGCATCATCCATGTGCGCATGACCGGCGCGATCATGTAAGACAATCCTGGTTTGTCCGGAAGGTGATAGGTCTTGTTCTTGTAACGATTTTCAATTTCAGCCTTCAAAGCATCGGGAGTCATTCCTTGAATGCGAAGCTCAGCCACTTCCATAATGACTTTCAAGAAGGTCTTTGAGCCCTTCGCGTCGTAGCAGAGAGGGACATAGATGTCATTGCGAAAATTAGCCTGCTCCCACGCAGTGCGCTCTACAAGACAGGTCACACCGTTCGTCCCCTGCCTGGACAGTTGATAGCCCTTGTTAGGGTCAAGAACATAAACGGTGGTTGGGTCTCGCATGGCCGGAGGCAATGCGCTTAGCGCGAACTGAGTTTCGAGCTTTGCTGGCATTTGTTCGATCGTGGTCTCAGTCGCTCGGCTAGAAGAGTTGGGTGGATGGTGCTGTGCATTTTGTGCCAGAACCGAAATGGCGTTCATGGTTGCGAGGAATACGACGAGTTTGAGCGTCAGCACTTTCGTTTGCAATGCGTCTCCTTGCCGGTTTTTGTCTTTCACTTCCTATTACGGATGCCAGAAGCGTTTGGATACGCGAACCCAGGAACGTGCTGGCGCAAAGGCCCCTCTGGTTTCGCTGTCCTCTAAGATTCTGACCTCCAGCGGGGAACAAGATTCCGTTCGCTACACGGAAATCTTGGCTTACCTGCAGAGAAAAGCGAGCGATGTGTTTACGCCGATGTGCGTAGCCGGCGATCATTGATGGGTTGTCGGCTATTTTGGAAGTTGTGCACTCCCGACTTACAGCAGCCCGACTCTCCGATGGATTCACGCTAGTCCAGTGCGCAAAGTGCGCGCCCAATCTGGGCGTTCCCGTTTTTCGGCGACAGTCGTTGCCTTCTCCCAATCATAAAGAACGGCAAACAATTCCGACATCCACTTTCCGTTCCGTTTCTCAACAATCGCATATCGCGCGTGCGGAGGACCGGTTTCCATCTTGTGTGCATAGGGCCGGTTCTCTTCGTAGGCAGGCATGCCAACGGAACCGGGGTTCACAATCAGGCGGCCATCGTCAAGCCTGACAGAGCGGGGCATGTGAGTATGTCCGCAAAGGATCAGACCGGCGTCAATTCCTGCCGCCCGAGAGGTTATTTCCTGCCTGTCGGCGGGTCGCACCCCACGCTCATCCACGGTCTCAAGAAAATACATGACATCGCTCTCCGGTGTTCCATGCACAAGTAGTGCGTCATCCCAAAGCTGGATCGTTTCCGGAAGCTGGGCAATCCAAGCGAAATGGGCCGAGCGAAGACAGCTTGCCGCATACCCATCAGATGGTCCCATCTCCTTCGTCGCGAAAGTTAGCAATTGACGCTCATGATTGCCGCGGATGGTTGGAAGCCCGAGCGGTATAAGTCGGTCGGCACATTCAGCAGGAAACAGGGGCAGACACAATATCCCCTAAGTTAATAATGGTATCGGCCTTCCGGGCTTTGATATCCGCTAGCACAGCCTCTAACGCCCCCAAGTTGCCGTGGATGTCAGAGATTACAGCAGCTCTCATAAATCACGCTCGGCCTTAATAGGCTTCGTGTGTACCGAAATCAACGAGCGATTGATCCCGGTGACGGCCAAACCTTCCCAATCCGACTAGGCGAAGGGGTCGCGACTACTGGGGAGTCGTTCCCGTTGCTTGTTCGATTTCGGGAATGATCTCAACAGGGAAATTGACAGAGCGCGCAATGAAACAATGGCGATGAGCCTCGCTATGGAGCGCGAGCGCCTTGGCTTGGTCGTCGCCGACGCAGATCTTCACCGTTGGTTTCAGCACTACTCGGACGAACTCTCCAGAACCGTCATCCTGTTCCTCCATCACGCCAGAAGCCAAATCCCGATAGTCGAGGACGGTTACATGGTTCACCGAGCACAGATGTAAATACCAAAGCATGTGGCAGGAGGACAAGCTGGCGACTAAGAGTTCCTCCGGATTGTAACGGGACCGATCGCCACGAAAGGCTGGGTCGCTTGAGCCGTGAATCTGGGGCTTGCCCACACAGGAAATCGTGTGATCGCGGCGGTAGGCTTTATAGGTTTTCGTACCCTGACCATCGTTGCCGCTCCAATCGATTCGAACCTCGTAGTTGTGGTGTTTCATGTTTGCTTTTTATCCTACGAGGATTCACGATCTAGTGAGACTTTGCGTCCCATTCACGCGACCATCGCTCAGAAACCGCCTGCCCCTTGGCCATGTCATCCACGACAAGGATCAACCGATTATCGTGATCGCTGTAGAGGACCTCGATGTTGACCCCTGCTTGCGCCATCTCGCGCGAAATTCTGCCGAGCTGGCCTGCTTCAGCCTGGTTTAGCCTCTGGATGAGCACGTCACGCTCTTGAAGAACCCGGATGCCAGACGCCTCCAGCGCGCTTCGTGCGGCGGCTCCATCCTCGAAGAGGAAGTGAGCTACCCCTTCGCCTTTGATCACCCATGCGCCCCCACCCTCGATGCTTACACCAGCACGACCGAGCGCCGTTCCCAAATCGGCCAACGCACCTGGCCGATCGTCTAGCGCGATTGTCAGGTCTTTCATGCGATCTCCTCAGATTAAAAGAGTAGCGGCGTCGCTTCGCATATGTTTAAATCTAGATCGAACTATGGATGTCACATCAATCACGAATATTGCAGGCCTGATCGGAGAAGCCGGTCGCATCCAGATGCTGACTACCTTGCTCGACGGCAATGGCCATTCGGCGTCGGAGTTGGCGATTGCAGCCTCCGTCTCTCCGCAAACTGCGAGTTCACATCTCTCTAAACTTCTTTCCGGGGGCTTGGTGGTTTCCGAACGCAGTGGGCGACAGCGGCTTTTCCGGTTGAAGAATGCCGATGTCGCCGTAGCGATTGAGGCCCTGGGAGCGCTCGCTGACAACTCCGCCGCGTCCTCCATGCCTGAAATGCGTTTTGCTCGCACCTGCTACGACCACTTAGGGGGCGTACTCGCTATAGCCCTACGAAATGAACTCCTGAGGAGAGGCGCGCTTCGCCAGCGGAAGGACGCCTTTACGGTGACACCTTTGGGCACACAGCTTCTCCGTACCCTCGACATCGATACCGATCTGCTTCATCGGCTGAGGCGGTCCTTTGCACACAAATGTCTGGACTGGACAGAGCGACACCACCACATCGGAGGCGCCATGGGAGCTGCTCTGCTTGCCCGCTTTTTGGAGATGAATTGGGTGGCTCGCGTGCGCGAAACTCGCGCAGTGCGCCTGACGCATGCTGGGGAACGTGGGTTCGAGCATGTTTTCGGCATCCGCTGTGCCGCACTCCGGGCACGACTGATCTAGTCCGGATCACGAGCAAATTCCGCAATCGGTGAGGGAAGCCTTGCCGACTACTCGACAGTCGTCGACATCGCCGACCCGACCCAAGTTGATGACGGGCAGGCCGAAGCAGGATGACAGAATATTGGCAATGGGACTCGTAGGTTCAAAGCGTATCGAAGTCAGCGCCCATAGATGTGATCTCGGTCGCTGGCGGGCTGCACGGCGGTCTTCCGGATCGCGCCTCCGTGATTACGTCCTTGGTTACTTCGCGAGTCAGGGCTTCTTGCCCAGGCCATTGCATGAGCGGCACCTCCCAGCGCTTGAAGTCGCGCTCGTCCTGAACTTCGCCGCGCCTCATCGAATCATCGATCCATCGGACCCGAAGCGTAGAACCGAGCACAGAAACGCATGGATCGTCGCGCTGCAGCATCGTCATCAAATCCGCGAGGCCTTCGGAGCTCGGGACTTTATGGTGATTCGCCTCACTCCAGTCGGCGCACAGATGCTTTTGGGGATGCCGATGGACCTGCTTACGGATCGTATTCTCGCGCTGGAAGATGTCGATAGTCGATTTTCGCGGCTCCTCACGGGGCATGCGGAGGCCGCACATGACTGGGCCGCTCGGTTTGACATCGTAGAAAACATCATCGCTGAACGATTGGCGTCCGCGCCACCGCCTCCAGCCGGTCTGCTCCATTCATGGCGGATACTCCAGGAGTCTCCAAATGATGTGGATCTGGCACGGCTTCCGGAGGACTTCGGATGCAGCCGGCGCCATTTGATCGCGCAATTCCACACATATTTCGGCATGGCTCCAAAAACGATCGCCAGGATCAGCCGCTTCCATCTGGCTGTCGCAGCGGTCCATCGCGTGGGGTGGCGAGATCCCTTATCGTATGCGGAGGGAAAACCGTATCTCGATTATCAGGCAGTCGGCACTGTTCGTACCGCCAACCAAAGGGCGATACGTTGGACGGATCTGGCGCTCACTTGCGGCTACTACGACCAGCCTCATTTCATCAATGAGTTCAGGTCTTTTTCCGGACTGAGTCCCCTCGAATTCCTGCGCCGGACACGCCACGAATAACCAGCCGCCATCAGTGCGGTCAAATTTTTCCAATACCCGGTCGCCCTTCGCATGCGATAACGACCTATCGGTGCATTGCGAACCTGCAAAGGAAGAAACCAGTGGCAATCCCTACTCAGGCCGAGATTGAGGATAAACTTCGTGGCGAAGATCTCGATGCATGGCTCGACTTGTGGCACGCGGAGCAGGGTCCCGCCAAGCCAGGCGCGCTGAAGGTCATCGCCGCAGTGATTCCATTTCCGATTGACCAGAGCCTGCGGGTTTTGGACGTGGGCTGCGGGCCAGGCGACGCAGGCCGCGCCATTCATTCGCGATTTCCGCACGCTCGGATCGATTCCGTGGATAGGAATGAGTTCTTTGTCTCGCTCTGCGGCGCGGTCAATCGCCGTGATGGCATAGGCGGGCGGACGTGGGCGCGTGATTTGTCGGAACCAAACTGGCGGCGCGATTTGGCGAGCGACTATCAAGTCGTGGTGGCCGTGAACAGCGTGCACTGGTTCAGCTTGGCAGAGGCAGCAGGACTTTTCAGTGGCATCTTTCAGTCGCTCCGGTCAGGCGGCGTTTTTCTGCTTATGGAACCCGCAGGAGTCGAGCCGCCGTTTGCGTCCGGGTTCGACGCATGGCGGAAGGAACAGCCAAGCCAGCACAAGTACGAAGATTGGCGCCGCTTCTGGTCGCGAGTGGATGCTCTATTGGGGTACGATTATGGCTTCCTCGGCGACCCTCCTGACAATCAAAATCGTATCGGGGACGGGCTGTCTGCAATGCGGTGGGTCGGTCTGCTCGCGGATGCTGGCTTTAGGTCTATCGATATCCTGCTGAGAGACGGTGAAAAAGTAGTCCTGGCAAGCGTCAAGCCTTGACCATCGGCCTCGCACAAACGACTTCGCCCGCCTAATAACCGGACATCCTGTCCTGTGATAGCTGGGTTTGAGGTATTTTGTCCGGAGTTCCCGTTGGTTGCGCTGACCCGAAGCACTGTCGGACGACAGTTCGCATCGGGTGGTGTTTTTAACGCAGCGGAAATGCGCGTAACAGTAATCGGAGAATCCGGCACGAAAGACGCAGCGGTATACGCTTTCGTCAGCGGACCGGGAAGGAATGCAGGCAGCAATGAGCTACTACTGGGTCCAGCACCGCCGGAATTGTTGGTTGCCGTAGTCAAGATCGTCCCGTCTGGGAACTTGATCCCGTTTCCGGCGCCTGCGATATTCAGATTCCCAGTATTGGCGCTGGCGTTGCCGCCACGAGGTCGGCCGTGGCCGAAGGCGAATCAGCAGGGAACTGTGCGAACTGATTTTCCGGATGGTCGTCGAGAATCCTACCTGGGGTGCGCCTCGGATTCACGGTGAACTGCTGCAGCTTGGATTTGATGTCTCCGAGAGAACGGTCTCGCGCTGGATGCGACGTGCACGCAGGCTTCGTGATCGAAGCATGCGATGGAAAACACTTCTGAGTAACCATGGTGAAGTGATCGCCGCGATGGATTTCTTCTCGGTGCCAAGTCGGTTCGCCAACCAGGACTGTATGTTTACAGCGTTCGGGTGCGGCAAACCCCAAACTCTCTCACTAGCTATTTCAAATATTTGCCTAAAAAGTCGAAGGCGCGCTCGAACATATCGCGGCGTTCGTCCGAGTCGCCGAAAAGGAAGACATGATCGCCCGGCGCATGATCGTAAATCTTTGACTCAAATACTTTCCCGCGCGCACGAAGCGCGTCGATCAGACGTCCTGAATGGAGCGTCAGTGGGACTGTCCTGTCGCCGGTCGTTGCAAACACATACAGCGGTGTCTCAATGTCGTCGACGTGGTTGAGCGGTGAGATGTCCATGTAAGGTCCGAGATTTTCGGACGGCAGCTTGCCGTTGAACTGGGTTTCAACCGCGGTTTCCATCCTTCTGAAGTCGGGCTTGTACGCCATGAATGCAACGAAATCTGTCAGGCCCGCAACATCGACGGCCGCCTTGAACTTCTTCGGAGAGCGTTCGATGGCCAGCAGCGTCACCATGCCGCCCCGGCTGTGGCCGAAGATTCCGAGACGTTGCGGATCCACATACGGGTGCGACTTGAGGAGATAGTCGGCGGCGTTGAGTACGTCGGCCGTGTCGGTGATGCCATAGTCGTTTTTGTAAACGACGTCGCCGTAGCCGGAACTGCCGCGATAGTCGGGGAAGATTACGACATAGCCGCGCGAGACGGCGTACTCAATCAGGTCGAAGAAGCGCCAATCCAAGTGCCCGTGGAACGCACCGTGCACGATTACCAGCCCAGGGTGTTTCTGGCTTTTGTCCAGCTTTACCGGCGTGAAGATATAACCTGGAACGAGTTCCTTCTGGCTGGGAAACATCACACGTTCGACGTGCAACCGATCGCCATACTGTTGCAGGAGGGTGAGCCACGTGAGTTGTTGTTCGGCGATGTAAATCTCCTGCTGCAGCAGGTCAAGTTTCGTCGCGGCATCCTTAGCTTCCTGATTCACCGCGATCCGAGGCGCAGTGGTGTCCGCCGGAACCTCTTGAGCGTTGACAAACGTAGTAGCGGCAGCAATAACAGCGGCGCCTGCAATCAAGCCGGCAATCTTTCGCACGATCACCATCGATAGGTCCTCCCACAAGTCATCTCCACTTCAAGCGTCGACGCACGGCTCCAACGCGGGCACGAAGAGATGGGCGATTAGCCGGCAACGTACTATTTCGCTTGCACGCGGTCAAGGCAAAGCCGCGATTGGTGTTCCTGAGTGCAACTTAATCTCTTTTTTATTGTTGCCTGCAGTCGGTGTTGGTAAACTTCGCGCGGCCAATAAAGCCGGAAGCACGTGGGGCGCATTCCGAACAAAATTCCGACCTCTAATACAGCGTCCGCTTCGTCGAGAGACGATGCGGAGTGCCAGGCGCGCCGCAAAGGAGTAAATCGATGCAGGCATCGCTCGCACCATCCATGCTATTCGCGAACCGCTGTTTAAGAATCGCTAGCATCTTTATCGTGCTCTGCGCCCTTGCGGCGCCATCGGCCGCTCAGGTAGTCGGTGCGACACTGTCAGGCACAGTGACCGACTCCTCGGGCGCAGTTGTACCAAACGCGCAAGTTACCGTTACCGGTGTGGAGACGGGCGTGACACGAACCGTGCCGACGAATGCTACCGGACTTTACAGCCTGCCGAATCTTGCGCCGGGACCATATTCGGTCAACATCGCGGCGCCCGGGTTCGCTACGGTTCAGCAGCCGCAGTTGACATTAATGGTCGGCGAGAAAGAAGTATTTAACGCGACCTTGCAGGTCGCGAAGGTCAGCGAAAATATCGAGGTCACGGCGGGCGCGCCAACCGTGCAACTCGCCAGCTCTGAGATCAGCGACGTCGTCAACGAGACCACCACGCGCGAGCTTCCGCTGAATGGTCGCGACTGGACGCAACTTGCTTCCTTACAAGCTGGCATCGCCAACATTCGCACTCAGCCTTCGGCCGCCGGTCTGAACAATCGAGGCAATCGCGGCTTTGGCTCGCAGTTGACGATCAATGGTGCGCGCCCGCAACAGAATAACTACCGCATCGACGGCATCAGCGTGAACGATTACGCCAATTCTGCGCCGGGTAGCACGCTCGGCGTCAGCCTTGGTGTGGACGCCATCCAGGAGTTCTCTGTCGTCTCCAGCAACTACTCGGCGGCCTACGGACTAACCTCGGGTGGCGTAATCAACGCCAGCACTAAGGCTGGCTCAAATGCGTTCCATGGCACCGCCTACGAGTTCCTGCGCAACGACAAACTCGATGCGCGCAACTACGTTGACACGGTACGGCCGCCTTTCAAACGTAATCAATTCGGAGCGTCCCTCGGTGGTCCGATCCGCAAGAACCATACGTTCTTCTTTGTCGATTACGAAGGGCTTCGCCAGGCATTATCGACAACCAACTTGACCACGGTTCCCTCATTGAACGCGCGTAACGGAATCCTCACCACGAGCAAGACGCCGATTACTGTTGATCCCGCCGTCAAGCCTTACCTGCCACTCTGGCACGTTCCGGATCCCGGGAGTGAAAAGGGCGATATCGGCACGTACAGCTTTGTCGGGAAATCGGATACGCCCGAAGACTTCATAACGGCTCGCGTCGACCACACTTTGTCGCAGAAAGACAGCGCACACGTCACCTATCTTTTCGACAACGCCAGCACCACGCTGCCGGACAACCTAAATGTTCTGCTGAACACCAACCGCACACGCCGCCAGACGGTGTCGATCGAAGAAAATCACGTGTTTACGCCGACATTCGTCAACGCCGTGCGTGTCGGCGCGAACCGTGAAGTCGCCGACACGCTCGACACGTTGCCGGGTGCGAATCCGCTGGGAAACGACCCATCACTCGGAGCCGGGCCCGGACTGTTCGCACCGCAGCTCAACGTTGGATCCGGGGTCACCCAATTCCAGGGCGGTTTGAATGGCACGTCGTTCGCTAACTATGGATTTACGACATGGCAATTCTACGATGACGCATTCTTAACGCGCGGAATCCATTCGCTGAAGTTTGGCTTCGCGTATGAGCGGATCGATTCCAACATGACGCTGAGCGCGTCGCCGGACGGGATTTTTCGCTTCAACTCTCTTTCCGATTTCCTCCAGAACAAACCGCTATCCCTTCAAATCCAGCTCGGCGGAGCAAACCCGCGTAATCTGCGGCAGAGAGTCTTCGGCGGATATTTCGAAGATGACATCCGGCTGGCGTCGAACCTTACGGTCAACGCCGGGTTGCGTTACGAGCCAGCGACGGTTCCGACCGAAGCACACGGGAAGGTTGCGAATCTTCGCACCTTGGACTCACCCCAGGTCTTCAGCGGCGATCCGTATTTTCACAATCCGACGCTCAAGAACTTCGACCCTCGAGTTGGCTTCTCGTGGGATCCATTCAAGAATGGAAAGACGGCGATTCGCGGCGGGTTTGGCTTCTTTGACATGCTGCCGCTCACTTACCAGTTCAATCTGATGGACGCCTTCTCGGCGCCGTTCTTTCTCTTTCCCACGCTGAACAATCCGCCTGCGGGTTCGTTCCCGAAAGGGGCGCTGCCACTGATACAGGCCGGCGGCGCCTTGCGCGCCGATTTTGTGGACTTCAATCCGGCGCGGTCGTATGTAATGCAGTGGAACCTGAATGTCCAACGTGAAGTCGCACACAATTTGACGGCGATGGTCGGCTACGTAGGTTCGCATGGCGTGCACCTGCCGTTCCGAACGACCGACGCGAACGCGGTGCCGCCGACGCTCGCGCCGCAGGGTTACGTTTGGCCGTGTGGCGGCGCGATCGTCAACGGGATTTGCTCGAAGCCCGGCACAGGAACGAAGGTCAACCCAGCATTTGGGCAGATCGACGGTCAAACGTTCACTGCCGGTTCGGCCTACGATGCGCTGCTGATCTCCGTGAAAAGGACGCTGGCGCGCGGCCTGCAATTGCAAGGTTCATACACCTGGGCGAAGAGCCTCGACACGAGTTCGTCGGTTATCGCCGGCGGCCCCTTCCAGAACTCCATTTCCGGCGGACTCTTTGCCGTACCTCTGCGTGGTCCGTCCGACTTCAATCTCGCCCACAACCTTGTGCTGAACGGCATCTGGCAGATTCCGGGACACTATAGAAATGCTGCCGTCACAGGGCTGTTGGGCGGCTGGGAGGTCGGCAGCATCTATCAGATCAGCGATGGCATGCCGTTTACTCCGCAAATTTCCGGTGACGCACTTGGACTCACCACGAGCACTACGATTGACCTTCCAAACCGCGTGAGATCTGCGGGATGCGGGACAGCCGTTAACCCGGGCGATTTCGCTCACTACATCAAAACGGAGTGCTTCACGTTCCCGAACCCCAGCACGCTGCTGGGCAATGCCGGCCGAAATAGTTTGACGGGGCCGGGACTGCAGGAACTGGACTTCTCGCTCTACAAGAACATCCCGCTGCGGTTTATCTCCGAAGCTTCGAAGCTGCAATTCCGCAGCGAATTCTTCAACGCCACGAATCACACGAACTTCGGTCCGCCCATCACGAACAACAAGTTGTTCGACACAAAAGGCAATGCGATTACTCTGGCCGGCAAGCTCGACACGATGGCGACGCCGGCGCGTCAGATTCAGTTCGGACTAAAGCTGATCTGGTAAATCGCGACTTGAAACATAGGACACCGAACGCCGACAAAGCTGGTGAGCCAATCCGACTTTGGCGGACAACCTCTCAGACAAGTTCGTGCGAGGAGGACGACGTCATCTGCAACTGACGTCTGTGCACTAACAATTCTGCTTTCGATGATGTCTTTGACTTGACTTCACGAAATCACGCAACTAAGGCTCCGCCGCACGCACTGGCCGGAAGAAATGTCGGTGGGGGCTGCAATTCTTGTTCAGGAGAGTGGATGAAACGCATCGTGAGACTGTTCGGAACCGTGTTCGCGCTCATGGTTTTGGGCGTGGCGACCATGGGAGGCCAGGAAACTCTCAAATCGCAAGCTGATCTGGAGAAATTCATCAACATGGATGCCAAGGATGCGAGCACTCAATTTGAATTGCTCATCCAGGGCCTCTATCAGCAGCAGGTTGCGTCGGCTCTGATTCTCTTCAACCAACGATACGGCGACCGGATCCAAGTCGACACCGTTCAGTTCCCTTCGGAGAAGCTGTTGACTATTCCCGGCTACATCTTCTCTCTGAAAAATCGCGACAAGGGGAAGCGATATCCGGGTGTGGTGCTCGTGCACGGTGGCTTCCATGATCGCTTCGATACCTATATCTTTCCCCTTCTCAACGCGATTGTTTCCGCCGGATACGTCGTCATCTTCCCCGAGTACCGCGGCAGCAGCGGATACGGTGAGAATCATTACCAAAACGCCTATGGCACAATCGATGTCACCGATACGATTGCCAGCGCTGACTTCCTGGCCAAGCAGGACTATGTGGATGGGAATCGCATCGGGATTGTGGGTCACAGCCGCGGAGGCATGGTCACGCTGCTGTCAATCGAGAGGGCGCCGCAACGTTTCAAGAGCGCGATCGAAATTGCCGGTTTGACTGATTTCGTCGCGTACATGAGCTACAAGCCCGACTACCGGCGCGCCGAGGTTGCAAAGGAAGCGTCATTTGGCGGAAAGCTGCCGTACGAAAACCTGGAAGCATACATCCGCGTATCCCCGATCAATCACGTGCAGGACATCCAAACACCATTGTTGGTGCTGGCAAACACATTTGACCAGACAGTTCCATTCGTGCTGCACTCCGGGCGCTTGATCGACTCATTAAAAGCTCAGGGAAAAACCTTCGACTCGCACGTCTACACTAACGCTCCCGGAGGCCACATGTTTCCCTTCGCCGATACAGATGAAGGGCGCGACTGCCTTCGCAGGACGGTGGCGTGGTTAGGCAAGTATCTCGGCCAATAACGCGGACTGATCGGACGAAAATTGCTGCAGCGCGATTCGGAATGCCGACGATCACCAAATGAGCTTTAGCGCGACCTGGATTTGTCGCGATGTCGTAGCAGTCGCGTCAATTAACCCGGCGGTGGCGAGTCGATTACCGTTAGTGTCAAAAATCGTGTTGTTGTGCAGCGGAGAAGCGAAATTAGGATGGTTGAGAACATTGAACATCTCCACTCGAAATTGTGCATTGAAGTTCTCCGAGATTTTGTGGATGGGATTGTTCTTGAAAATTGAAAAATCAAAATTGGACAATCCCGGTCCAATTAAAGTGTTTCGCCCAGCAGTGCCGAGGCGGGTTCTCGGATTCGGAAATGCAAAGCACTGTGTCTTGATGTAATTGTTTGGGTTGCCCGGATTAACCAGTGACTTACATTCGGGCGTGAACAGCCGATCAGGAAATTCAATCGTATCTGAGCTGTTTAGACCCACCGGGTCTCCTCCCAAGATTGCCGTAAAGGGTAGTCCACTACTCGCCTGGTATATGCCCCCAAGCTCCCAACCGCCTGCTAGAACATTCAAGAATCCCGCTGAGGATGGACTCGGAAGCCGCCACGTGTAATTAATTACGAAGTTCTGTCGTATATCGAAGTCCGAAAGGCCGCGACTTAGTTTCAAATCGAAGAACGGTAAGCTCGTTATCGAGTTCAGAAACGGGTCACCAGCGAGAGAGGCAGAGCCGGAGTCGATACTTTTCGACCAAGTGTAAGAACCGCCGACTTCCAATCCACGGCTCAATTTCTTCGTTACCCTTAACTGCATTCCGTGGTAGATGGAAGAATCATTCCAAGTCAACGAACTGATCTGGCCCAAGTTTGGGTTTAGTGTCTTGCCGCTGCCAGCCGGAGAAGGCCAAAAGTAGCCATCTGCTGTATGGGCAATGGGCAGAACAATGTTCATGTCATCAACTCTGAATGGTTGATGTACTCCACGGCTGCCGACGTAGCCTATTTGTGCGGTAACAGTTGGCGTCAATTGGGTCTGAACATTCAGATTCCACTGCATCACGTAGTTACGAGGTGGATTTGGGTCCATATGAAAGAAACGGAGGCGGTTCGGTCCCAATAACGGAAAGGCTCCCGTTGGGAACGTACCTTGCGCTAAACCCGTGATATTTCCTCTTTCAAAAAATGGAGCCGCAAGTATGGAGAGCAATTCAAATTGGTATGTGAGTGGCAGGACGTCATAGATTCCAAAGGCACCACGGACTGCCGATTTTCCGCGTTTGAAGGGGTCCCAGGAGAGGCCAACTCGCGGCTCGAAGTTCCGCAGAGTGGGATTGGCGAAATACGGTGACCCCAAGAAGGGTTGAGTATCAGTTACGTTTCGTAGATTGCTGAGCTTGTTATTCGTTTCGGTTGGAACCGATGCCATTTCGTAACGCAGCCCGAGGTTGGCTGTGAGGTTCGAGAAGAGCTGTACGTTGTCCTGAACGTATCCTGCCGCAATCGTTTGCCGTAAGTCCCTAGGAGTGATTAAACCAGGTAGGGCGGCATTAAAAGATCGCGGCTTGTTGGTTAAGAAATTCAGCAGCGATCCAAATTGGAAATTGCCGCTGGGATTCGATCGTCCAAGTTGATTGGCTTGGATGCGTTCGACATATCCGCCGAAAGAAAAGGAATTTCTTCCTCGAGTCAGAAATACATCGTCATACAACTGGAAGGTGTTGAAGTGGTAATCGAACTCTCCGGTTGCACCTAGTCCGCCCGGAAAAATCGGCAGGCCCGAGACATTGATGAGTCCCACGTTACGTCCGGGCAAGAAACCTAAAGATGGATCCTTTGCCAGAGTGTTAATCGCCGAAAGAGTCTTAGGGGACTCGGAAATCACTCGACTGAATCCAAATCGCAGGGAATTGATGGCATTCGGCGTGAACGTGTGAGTATGGTCAAGCGTTACCAGCTCCCGCCTTGAAATGGATTCCATGAGAACGAAGTTGTAGACATCGGGATTCGTGATATTGCTGTCATCGAACATGAATGTTGCGGCAAGATTGTCCTTCTCCGACAGCTTGCCATCTAGCCGAGTCGTAAAGAAGTTCTCTCGTGACACTTGAGGAATGGAGAAGGTGAACGTAGCAAAGTCACCCGATGCAGGGCCGTTAGGCAACGGAAAGATGGCTAGAAAAGGCTGAACCTTTGGATCGACAGTTAGATTCCCACTAGTCAATTGGCCGCTGCGCGCTGCGACTGAGGGTACTGTGGATCGTTGCGTTATGTTTAGGCTTTGGCGAAGTCCCTCGTAGTCACCAAAGATGAATACCCTGTCTTTTAGAAATGGCCCACCAGCTGTTGCGCCGAACTGATTGCGTTTAAAGGGCGGCTTTTTTAGATCGAAATAATTACTAGCGTCGAGCGCACTGTTGCGTAGGAATTCATAAGCAGAGCCGTGGAACGTGTTTGTTCCAGAACGTGTGACGGCGTTAATGACGCCTCCCGACGTGCGCCCATAATCCGCCGTAGCGTTGCTTGTCACCACAGAAAATTCCTGAATCGCATCAACGCCTAAGTCTCCACCAAGAACACTGCCGGGACCACCATTTGAGTAATCGTTGATGTTGATTCCGTCCAATCGATAGTTATTTTGCTGTGGTCGGTTTCCGCCCACGGTGAGTTGGGTTCCGAATCCACGATTGCTTCTTTCAAAGCCACTGGTCGCAGCGACGTTCTGCGTACGAACCGTGGCAACGCCAGGCTCAAGGTTTGCAAGTAGCGTCCAGTCTCTCGCATTCAGCGGCAACTCGCGCACGATGTTTGAGCCTATTACAGCGCTCATCGTGGAACTCGACGTTTCAATGGAAGGCACTTCCTCCTTAATCTCAACCCTTTCGATAACGCTTCCGACAGGCAATCGCAAGTCGATGACAAGTTCGACACCAACGTCGAGTTGAACACCTGCCCGAACAACCGTCGCAAACCCAGTAGCTCCGGCCGCAATCTCGTACGTACTAGGTGACAGATCCGGCGCACGGTAGAGGCCATCACTGTTCGTCGTGACCACTCGGACCGAGCCGGTCGCGACGTTCTTGATCGTTATGTTCGCCCTGGGAACACGCGCTCCAGAAGTATCTGTGACGGTACCCAGAATCGTCCCAGCCGCGACTTGCGACCATAGATTGCTTGCCAACAGAGGAGCAAGAACCACAACTGCCAACCAGTGAAGCAAAAGGCACAATTGTTTCTTCGAGTGCATTGACAATGCCTCCTCTCAAGCTGCGGGACAAGGCCGATTTCGGAAGACGACGCGACTGAGTGGCGATTCGCCAAAATAGGAGATCGAGAACCGCTTCAGGCGTAAGTGGTTCTTGCGGTATCGGAACTCTGTTCGTCGCCGCAAAGCATAGCTCTGCAGAACAGAAACATAAGATTAATTGTTATTTATCAGCCAACCGCTATCCGAAGCTGCATTGATCGTCCATGCTAATGCTCGAATAGAGAACCATCACGGATGGAGAGCGGATGCCGCAGTTACCTGATGATGCGCAAGAAGTTTAGTAATGTGGTTGCGAGTCTCGCCAGCTTGCGTTGGCAGAGCCCAGGTGAATCAGGTTCGCGAATAAACGCACACCGCCTGGAACTCCGAATTGGAGCTGACGGTAGAGAGAGTAGCCGTTGTAAACCCATAGTCCATTGCCGTAATGGGCCATCAATTAACCCCCGGCCTGTGGCTTCTGTCCTTGATCATGCGTCGAAAGAATTGGAATGTATCTGTCATCCCATGACGCCAAGAATCGGAGTCCTCGTTTCTCGACCCACCCTTGAAAGTCTGTTGGGAGCCGATTTTGTTGGGCTGGTTCAGGACTGCATGATTTGGCTGAAGAACCTCGATCTGTGAGTCCTCTTCAGTCACGTCCTGGGCCGCGCCGGCTGCTGAATACCGGTAAGGCCCAAAGCTTTCGTCGAATTCTTCTGTGTTTTATTGTGCAATCAGAACGCCTCCGCTTTTCACGTACTTCCAGCGATCGTAGGAAAGCACACTGCCGGTGAGAGGAGCTGTGATCAGCGTCAAGGGATCGAGTGCGACGACATTGATCACCTTGCCGTTGTCGTTCATCTCGCGAGTCACATCGATGTTGAACGATGCCCGCCTATTGAGCGGACCGCTCACGTTTCCGCCGACTTCGTGCAAATGGAAAGGAGCTTTCTCTGCCGCATATGGATTGCGCGAGTTCCAGAAGTCGTTCGCGAAGTTGTAGCCAAACGTGCCATGAAACTTGTCCGAACCGGGCTTAGTGAAGATTTCGATTCGGCCAAAACCGAGTTTGTCGTACTCCGGAGAAAACGGATTCTGGTTGATGCGAATCTCGCGAATCGCGTTCTTCAGTGGCAACTGGCCACCACTGAATCCATCGATGTAATCCCCCTTTGGTCCGGCAGCAGGTCCCGCCAATAGCCTGAAGATCATCCGCCAGGTCGTTTGGATTGTCGGACAGCGCGTCAAGGTCCGCTCCCCTGATTACCGTCGCGCTCGCATTGCTTCCGGCGTCCGTATTGATCGTGGGTGAAGAATCTTCCTCGACAGCGATCTGCTGTTTTACTGTGACCACACTCAATACGAGATTCAAACTGCACGCCCGCCTTCAGCGAGATCTGCGCTGGTTGCCGTAGCGCCAAGTCAGGCGCCGATGCCTGCAGCGTGTAATTTCCGAGCGGCACATCGCTGAATGAATACGAGCCATTGCTATCTACCGTACTCGTCTTCGAAAGTCCGGCAGCCGGTTCGCTAAGTGTCACTTGAGCGCCAAGAACGATAGCGCCGGTTTCATCTGTCACTTGGCCTCGGAGTGTTGCCTTCTGTGCGAACACGGGCAGTGTCAGCAGCAAGGCGCCTGCCAAAAAGGAAATCAGCTTCATCAGACTCCGTGAATCAAGCTTTCAGACTTACCGAGCGTGATCGTAACAGCAAAGTCTTAAGGCTTTCTGAAAGAACCTATGAATGCATTTTGCCGGCAGAAAGGGGTGACGTGAACGCGATTGTGATGCGCCTATCATTTTCGGAGCGAGAAACTCAACTCGATTTTAGTGAGAATGGACGTTTAGATCGCGGGATAGCATCAACTTTAGAGTTACCCTATCGGCGCCTCCGCTCCAGCCCACGCCGATTCCCGTCTCGACATTCACGAATCTGCTATTACGATCCAAGACCGCCCAAGTTTCATGGAACTGCCGGTCGGAAGGAACGAAGCCACGCAGTTGACCGAAGCCGTCGTATTCCTCTACGGCGACCGCCCATTTGCTGCTGAGATTGTAAGCAGCTCGTCCTGCCGGATTAAATTCCAGACCTTTCACGCCTCCGGTGTAATCCGTATCCATAATTGGGTTGTAGATGAGATCCCAACGATGAAGGTGTAGACCGACAATGGGTCGAAGCTCAGACGTAATGCGTCTCCCTTCCCAATAAAGAGCATTGACGCTGAATTCGAAATTCAGCCCGTAAAACAACTTGCGATCATGAGCGTGAGAACTTACGAAGAGCTCGCGAATCTTGAATCCATTAAGAGTTGCGCCATGATTGGTTGAGTTGAAACTGTACACGGGGAGATACAAGCCTTGTTCGAACCATGGCTTCACGCCGTAAGCCCATTCCGCAGCGCCGTTGACGGAGTCGTTGGCGATGATGCCTCCGAGAAATGCGGGAGTTTTCCGGCCGACAGGAGTGAAGTTGGTGTGGATCATCAAATTGAAGACTCCCGGCTCAGCAATTTCGGCATCGTACACCTGGATTTCGTCCGTTTGCGAAAAAGTCGTTGCCGACATCGCAAGGAACCCAATCGCGATTGGCACCCACAGCAAGGACCTCGATAGGGTTTGAAGCCGTCTCAAGTTTAAGTCTCCGTAATCACTTGAATCCGACCAAAACTCAACGTCGGGCTTCGCTGATGCCAATTTACAACGTACTCAATTCCCGCTTTGATGTACATGTTGGGGCAGATCATTCACGAGAATAAAGTCATCGGGAATCTTTCATAACTTGAGGCGGCTTTTTGCCAAATCCACGCTGCTACTGACAAATCGTTTATCTCCCATAACGGTCCTGATTGCAACGAAGAGTTCGCTTCCGGCATCGGACTTAACGAGATAGCCATGAGCGCCTGTGCCTAGAGCTCCCCATACAACCTCCGGATTTCGACCCATGCTGACAAAAAGAATTTTGGAATTGTCCGAGAGCTTTCGGATTCTGCGAGCGGCTTCGATTCCGTTCAGCTCCGGAAGCACAATATCTAGCAAAATCAAATCTGGTTTCAGTTGTTCGGCATCCTTAACTGCCTCTAACCCATCCACCGCTTCGGCGACTATCTCCAAGTCCGGCTGTGTTTGAAGCGCCGTTGAGACGTAACGACGCCAAGGTTCATAGTCATCCACCACGAGTACCCGAATTTTCACAGACAATCCCTACCGAGCCACAACCCAGAGCGCATCGTTCCGGGACGCGAATGCTCGACATCAACGATGGAGGAGGTGAAGAGATCCCTCATGGTGAGCGAGAAGTTACTTTGGTTGGGAGTCTCGCCAACTTGCCTTGTCAGAGCCTAGCTGAATAAGATTCGCGAACAAACGTACACCGCCGGGAATTGCGAACGCGAGTTGGCGGTATAGAGAGTAGCCGTTGTAAACCCACAACCCATTGCCGTATCGGGCCGTCAACAAACCACCGGCTTGAGGCTTCTGTCCTTGGTCATGTGTTAACAGAATTGGAACGTATCTATCGTCCCAGGACGATAAGAACCGGAGCCCTCGTTTCTCGACCCACCCTTGAAAATCCGATGGGCCGATCTTGTTGGGTTGGTTTAGGACAGCGTGATGTGGCTGAAGAATTTCGATCGGAGAGTCCTCTTCAGTCACGTCCTGAGCCGCGCCCGCCCCGGCGTATGGATACGGCCCGAAGCTTTCGTCGAATTCCTCAGTGTTGTATTGCACAATCAGGACGCCTCCGCCTTTCACGTATTCAAGCAAGCGCCAGTTGTAAGCCCTGAGGTCCTCTCGCGCTAGGTAGGCGCGTACTCCCAAAACGATCGTACCGTAACGGGAAAGGTCACTTTGCGCTAACGCTCCGCGGTCGAGCAGATCGACATCGATGCCGAGCAAGCGCAGTGAATCCGGAACCTCATCTCCTGTGCCCATCACGTACCCGACTCGCACATTCGGAATCACCACGTTGACCGCACGGACCAGCAACGTCGCGGCATTCTCCATATATACCGTTTCCAGTCCCGGTTCTGTTACGGGCACGAAGCTGTTCCGATAACTTTTTCCGTTTAGTTCAGCTACTGCTTGAATGTGATATTCAGAATCTTTCGCATCCGAAGGAGCCACCAGTTCAAAGACAACGTCTGCCTCCTGGTCCTGCTTTTGGAATGCAAAGGATGCCGATTCCGGCTCCGACCGCCAGCCCTGCGGGAGCTCTAGATGAACGGTTCCTTGATTTTGACCGTTCACGTAATTGCGAATCGAACAAACAACTTTTTGTCGCTGGCGGCCCAGCGGAAACCCAATCGCCTCAGGATGAAAGCGAACAGAAACCGGTGGGGCAATGGCAACTTCGTGTCGATACTGTGTCCCAATCTTTCCGATCGAACTTGTTTCTACGTTTGCGCTGATCACAGAGTCTACGCCGCTAATCGAATATGTCAGTTCGGCCTTGAGAGGATCTGGAGTGATCGGTTCACCCAACAGTTCCCGCCGGGTGATGCGATAGAAGCCCTCATCCGGGGAATTGCGGACCCAAAAGGCGCTAGTGAAACTCGTATCGTGCGGAAGCGTTATTTCGAATCGATTCGGCGCCAACTCTGCTATCTTCCAGTCTGCCGGCCCGCGCAGCCGAGTCTGCTTCAGATTCACCTTTGCACTATCAGCAGCATGGAAATTAGTTGTGACACGAAAGCTGTCTCCCGGCACAAAGGTTAACGGTGTTCGGATCGCTTTGTACTCGCCCGAGCTGCGTCCTGGCTTCGCCGGTTCAACTAAAGCTTCGAACTCCAGGCCCAAGGCTTGAGACAATGCGGTTTCAAGTTGACGCTCCTTGAGCTCGAGATCGAAATTCTTGGCGTCTGACTGCCTCAGACGTCGTACTTCGATGAGAGCCGCACTCAAATGTGGAACACACGTTTCCGGGTGCTGTGCATCGAACCCTTTCGTCGCCGCCTGGACGTGCTTTTCTAGTATCGGGTACTTGGCCAAAGAAACATCGATGCGCTCGAAGAGCTCTGACTCCTTGTCGGCCATTCCCACTTTTGAAGCAATGAGCTTGTAATAACTCACCGAGGGCCAGCCGACAGGGAGTATGGCACCGGCAGCGGCTTGAGAAATCTGTTGTCCTAAGCCCTCGTTCGCGATGTCTCCATAAGTGCGTCCCAGTATCGGATCGTACATCCCCGAATCGATCTTGATTGTCCAGTCGTCTTTTTCTGTTCGATTATCGTTATAAAACTTCAAAGGCTGCCATGCTGACAATCCTTCGGCGATCTGCTCAGGGAAGCGCGTCGGATCGCCGGCCGCATCGAATGCCTGTCGGGCAACGAGTCCGTCGATCTCGTGATTCCCTAATCTGTCACCCGGATTGCCCTGCCAGCGTGAAAGCACAATGTGCGGGCGCTCTCGGCGGATAAATCGGACCATGTCGCGCAGCGCGTCTTCTTCATTCCAATAACGCAAGGTTTTCGCTAGTGTCTTGGATAGGCCGAAATCAAGGAAGCGTGACATACGAAGCCTAGCGCCGTAGTACTCGCTGGACCGCATCATCTCCAACGTGCGGCGAATGCCAAGTGGCGGACCGGCATCGCTGCTGACAGCGTCACCAGCAGCTTCGCCGCGACTCAGAGCAAGAAGGCTGACCTCGTATCCCTTCCCACGCGTAAGCATGGTGACGGTCCCGCCATCTTCATCGTCGGGGTGCGCAATCATGTACACAACACGGCCGGTAGTCTGCAGCTTGCGCAAAGATTGAGCCAGGGCGGTAGAACCGCGGTCTTCAGGCAAACGTGAACCTGCGCTGGCTGAGTCTAGAGTAGCGAGCAGAGCTGCAGCTACAAAGGCAATGGCGACCCTGAGTTTTGCACGTTTTCTGTCGCTCACCATGTGAGCTTTAGAGCGAATTGAAGCTGTCGCGACGTCGTCGAAGTCGAATCGAGCTTTCCACTTGAAATCACATTCCCAGTTTGATCAAAGAACACGCAGCACGCTGAATTTTGGGCATTGTTTTTGAGCGGCGGGGCAAAGTTAGTGTGGTTCAAGATGTTAAAGGCCTCGACGCGAAACTGGACATTGAACTGTTCGGAAATCCTGCGAATGCGATTGTTCTTGAAGACCGAAAAGTCAAAGGCTGATAAACCGGGACCTCTGAGAATATTCCGGCCCGCATTGCCGAGGCGGTTACTGGGATTGGGGAACTGGAAGCAATGAGTTCGAACATAATTAATCGGATCACCGGAATTGGTGAGCGAATCGCAAGCCGATCCCCGAATCCTGTCAGGATAATCAAAGACGATCCCGTTGTTCACGCCAAGCGGGTCTCCGCCTACCAGCGCGCTGAATGGCTCTCCAGTGCTAGCTTGATAAATTCCGCCTAACTGCCACCCGTCGGTGAGCCAGTGCGCGAGGCCAGAAAACGTTGACGGAGAGGGAATTATCCACGTGTAGTTAATCACGGCATTGTGGGTGATGTCGAAATCCGAGACACCGCGAGTCAGTCTCACATCAAAAAAAGGAGGACTTCCAATGGCATTCGCTAACGCGTCTCCGGCGAGCGTAGAGGACCCATCATCGATGCTCTTAGACCAAGTGTAAGACCCACCAATTTGGAAACCGTGTGCCATTCGCTTGGAGAGACGGACTTGTAGAGAATGGTAAATGGAATTGTTATCCCAAAACAGCGCGCTGATCTGTCCCAAACTGGGGTTAAGCACTTTGCCGCTGCCGACGGGGGAAGGCCACACGTATCCTTGCTGCGTTAGCGTAGGGAGCACCATATTGGCGTCTTCGGTGCGATATGGCAGGTGAACACCTCTTGAACCTACATATCCGACGAGCGCCGTAAGGTTCGGGGCAAGTTCGCGCTGAATATTGAAGTTCCATTGGAAGACGTACGCGCGCGAAGGGTCTGGGTCCACATGCGCGTAGCGGAAAGTCGTTGCTCCTAAGCGCGGAAAGGCTCCGGTTGGAAAACTTCCCTGCGCCAGTCCCGTCACCCGCCCTTGAGCAAAAAACGGAGCTGGCAAGATCGTCAGGGTCTCAAACATGTAGGTGAGCGGTAAGACGTCATACATCCCAAGCGCTCCGCGTATCGCGGTCTTGCCGGTGCTGAAAGGATCCCAGGAAAACCCGACGCGCGGTTCGAAATTGAGCAATGTTGGGTTAGAAAAGTATGGTGAACCAAGGTGAGGTGCGGCATCCGTCAGATTGCGAAGATTCGATAGTTTTCCCGCTACCTCGGTCGGCACGGTGGCCATTTCGTACCTGAGCCCGAGGTTAAAAGTCAGGTTCTGACGAAAGTGGATGTCATCTGCTGCGTAAGTCCCGAAGATTGTCTGTCGTAAATCACGGGGCGAAATCAATCCGGGGATTGCGGCCGTAAAAGCCGTGGGCTTGTTGGTGAGAAAGTTGGCCAATGAACCGAACTGGAAGAAACCGGCGGGATTTGCTCTGCCTTCCTGATTCGCCTGAATGCGTTCGATTACGGCGCCGAATTTCAGGCTGTGTGCACCTTTCGTTACGAACGCGTCGTCATATACCTGGAAAGAATTAAAGTGAAAATCGTATTCGCCGGTCGCGCCGAATCCACCTGGATACTGAGTCAAGCCCGGGACCTGAATCTTGCCGACATTCTTGCCCGGTACGAAACCCAACGTGGGATCTTTCGCTGCGGCATTGATGGCGCTCAATGTTTTTGGGCCGTCGGACAGAACCCGGCTGAATCCAAAGCGTAGCGCATTAACAAAGTTCGGACTGAAGGTGTGTGTTTCCTCCAGGCTCACGAGCTGGCGCCGCGATTCGGCAGCCATCACCACAGCATCGAAAGGATCTGGCGACGAGTTTGTGCTCGTGTCAAACATGTAGGTGCCGGCTAGGGAATCGTTACTCGAAAGCTTATGATCGACTCGCCCGGTCGCAAAATCCTCATTTGCCACCTGAGCGGTGACAAGCGTGAACGTGCCGAAATTGCCATTGATGGCGCCGTTAGGCAGCGGGTACAAAGCCAGATATGGCTTCACATTTGGATCGACAACAACGTTTCCAGTCGTCAGCTGTCCGTTGCGAGCGTTCGGCGATGGAACGGAGTCGACTTGTGTAATGCTCAAGCTTTGGCGTAAACCTTCATAGGACCCAAAGAAGAACGTCCGGTCTTTGAGAATCGGACCTCCGAGGCTGCCGCCGAACTGATTTCTTTTGAAAGGCGGAACTTGAGGACCGTCAAAATAGTTACGCGCATCCAGTGCACTGTTGCGTAAGAATTCAAAAGCAGAACCATGAAGTCTATTGCTGCCCGACCGTGTGATTGCGTTCACGATCCCACCTGAGCTACGGCCATACTCGGCGGAAGGATTGTTGGTGATGACCGAGAACTCCTGAATGGCATCTACGCCGAGGTTCGCACCAAGTACGCTGCCTGGCGCTCCATTGGAAGAGTCATTAATGCTTATACCGTCTAGACGATAGTTGTTCTGCTGCGGGCGCGTTCCACCGACGGTGAGTTGCGAGCCAATCCCTCGGATAGTGCGATCATTCGCTCCGGAGGCGAGCGGCATCTGAGTTCGCACTGGCGCAACTCCGGGCTCGAGTGTGGCGAGCGAAGCCCAGTCACGGCCATTAAGTGGGAGTTCACGCATTTCGGTGCCGCTCACTATTGCGCTAATAGTCGCAGTGGTCGTTGTGACGCCGGACTGCTCCCCAGTCACCTGAACAGTTTCAGTCGCGTGGCCCACACGTAGCTGAAGGTCAATCTGCAACTCTTGGCCGACATCAACCGTGACATCGTTGCGGACAGCGGTTGCAAATCCAGTGGCGGAGACACTGATCTCGTATTTCCCGGGAAGGAGATTAGGTGCTCGGTATAGCCCGTCCTGATTGGTCGAGACTATACGGCTGAGGTCGGTGGCTTGGTTCTTGACGGTGACAGTTGCTTTTGGAACGACCGCGCCACTGGTATCGATGATGGTGCCCAGAATTGTGCCGCCAGTGACTTGCGCAACTATCCGAATTGAACCGCAGAGCAGCAACAACGCGCACGCAGATGCGACGAAAACACGGCAATGTGGGAGTCTCATTTTTCTTCTTTCTGCCACAGCGATTTGCGGAACGGATTAGGCCTGGTGCTTCCGTCAGAATTCATGAATATGTCCGCCCGTCAGGTGCGGTTCTGCAGCAGAACGCAAACGGGCGGCATAATAGTGCCGAAGGTCTCGAACAATCCAATTAATTTCTTTTAAGGTTGGCGATACTGAGAGAAGGCTATTTAGACGAAGCACGCTGGAGCGCGCAGGAACTTCAGAGTCACGCACCTCTGGCGCCCCTCGAAATATGCTGTCGAGCCGTTACTTTCGGAGCCTGGGAGACCCGATCCCCGTCGCAATCTTGCTTGCGTCAGCGGCAGTCGAATAAACGCGTATCTCGGCATCCTTGTCGCCAAATCGTGGGAGGGCCACGTACAGCGTTCCAGTCTGCTGAACCAGTAACGAGGTGCCGCCATCAGGACCCGTCGGGATTCTCGCGATGGGCTCGTAGTGATCCGCATCGACCTGCCGATAAGCTTGAATCGATCCTTCATGCTCTCCCGTCTTAGCAGAGCCTGTTGCATAGATCCGCTTCTTATTGGGATCGTAAAGCAGGCGATCAATGCCGGAGACCGTTGTGAAGTTCGTAATTTCTTTGCCTGTATCGGAGTCGAGGACAATCACCCGCGAGGGGTTCCGCATGCCAACAAATAGCCGATGGCCGGCTTCATCCAATGCAACCGTGCCACTTCTCTCGGCATTGGGAAGAGGCCATTTCGCGAGGATCTTCCGTTTTTTTCGATCGACAACGATGATTTGACTGCCAAGTGCATTGGTCGTGAACAATCTTGGCCCGTGTTGCTCGAGTACGATTGCGCCAGGCCGCAGTTCCGGATCGGTCTCGATGTTTCCGATGAGCTTGCTGTTGACTGAATCAATGATTGCGATTTGACCTGGGTCCCGCTTCTGCCCCGGCGCATCGCCAACTTGTTTGCCACCATGACCGATGTAGAGGTACTTCGTCGCTGGATCGTACGCGATGACATTCGCTCCGATCGATAGTTTGATCGAGTTGACCACCTCAAGCGAATCGCCATCGAGGACCTTGCAGCTTCCATCATCACGCGTGCTTACGAAGAGCTTCTTGAGGGAGGGAACGTAATAAGCCCCTTGGGGCTGGGGAAACCCTGCCAGCGTACGTACATGTCGGCCAATTCGTAGATTTACCACCTCGATGGTGTTGGCATCCCTGCCGGTAATGAATAGACGCTGACCATCTAAATCGACCGTAGAGTGATCGAATCTTCCAATGACTCCGGGTAGCACGATTGTGCCGACGAGACGAAGCGCTTCATTTTGCTGCGCTCGAATGCCGGCAGTGCATAACAGCGCCATTACACTAAGTGCGATCTTTGTTCTCATGTTGTTTGTCTCCGGTGAAGACCCATTCGATTCCGGCTATTTTCCTATCACCAGCATGCGAAATGTTCCGGCTGCGATGCGCTTCACTGGCCGCCCACCAGGCTGAGCAGGCGGCAACCACTTCACGTCTCCAGCCGGCACGAACAGCTTGTGAGTCTTGGGATCTAAAGCCATGGTTTTTGACAGGTCGTGTGTCGGGATCTTTTCTACAAGACTGTAGGTATCCGGAGTGTCTTCGTGCGTCACAGTGACCCAGCCATCCCCAGTCGAACTGAAAATTAACCTCGTCTCTGGATCAAATGAACTGGTGTCAACATTGTCACCAATTGGAGTCTGAGTGATGTAACGCCCAGTATTTAGGTCGAAAACCGCGAGCATGAGATTGCGGCAGCCCACAAAAAGTCGTTGCGAGGCCAGGTCCGCAGCCATGCTCGTAGGACGATCGCATGGCATAGTGGGCCAAGGGCGCTCACTCGTTAGCGTTTGGGAGTTAATCGGAAGGATTGCGTTCTTGTCTACCAAATCTACGTAGACGTGGCCCTTGCCGTCAGCAATCGCAAACTCAGGCTTGCCACCAATGGGCACCGTTCCCGCCACTTTACTGGTAGCCGCTTCGATCGCCGTAGCGTCATTGCCATCTCCGTTGAACGAAAAGACCCGTCCGGATGCAGGGTCATAGATGATGGCGTCGGGATTAGCGCCGACGCTGACTTCCTGGATTTTATGAAGATCCTTGAGGTTGAACACCACGGCGGAGGATCTCTTCCCGACTGAAACAAATCCCTTGCCAACATTCGCAGCGACCGCGATGCCGTGAACGCCAGGGGTGTCCGGAATCGTGCCAACGATTTTGCCGCTGTCTATGTCCAATACGATCACTTCAGAAAAATGAGAGACGTACATGCGCCGAGCATTTTCATCAATCGTTTGAAAGTCCCACGTGTCATCACTCGGTCCCAGAGGGATGCTCTTGAGAACGCGATAACTCGTGCTGGCAAATAGCGCAGTCAACAGGAGCATCGTGCTTGATAGAAGAAGACAACGAAAGACTCTCATCACTGTTCTCTCCCTAAAACTAGGATTGCGAAAGTCTTCTCGGCCACTTTCTTTCGCACCTTGCCACCCGGAGTCGCTGGCGGCAGTTTTGCGACCTCCCCGGAAGGAACGAATAGTCGATGTGTCTTCAGGTCAAGCGCCATTGTCTTTGAGCCATTCTGGGTCTTGATCGTGTCTACAGCACGGAAAGAGTCCGGGCCGTCTTCATGCATCACCGTAATGATTCCGTCCTCAGTAGAACTGAAGATAAGACCGGTTTCGGGATCGAAAGCAGTCGTATCGACGTTGTCTCCGATCGGAAGTGCGGTGAGTTTCTTTCCATCGTTGGAGTTGAGAACTGCCAGGAGAAGGTTTCTGCATCCCACAAATAGTCGGTGATTTTTCCTGTCCATTGCCATGCTGGTTGGTCGGTCACAGCCCTCGAGTGGCCAACGATCAGTGATTTTCAGCTTGTCCGCGTCAATTCGTGCGACGATGGCTTTGTCGACGAGATCTACAAAGACGTGACCAGCGTAGTCACTCACGGCAAATTCAGGCTTGCCATCCAAAGGAATGGTTTCAACAACATTTCCCGTTGAAGCATCAATGACTGTCGAATTTCTACTGACGGTGTTAAATGACAGTACGCGCCGGGTCGCCGGTTCATACACGATGGCATCGGGCAGGTTGCCAGTCGGAATGGTCTTCAACACGCGAAGAGTCTTAAGATCAAATTGCATGACGAATGCGCCGTCACCATTTGTGATGAATCCAGTACCAAGATCTGGAGCGATTGCAATTCCATGTGCGCCCTGCGCGCCCGGTATTTTGCCTACGACAGTCTCTTTGTCCACATCCAGCACGTCTACCTGAGTTTCGTGAGCCACATATAGGCGCCGTGCAGACTCATCGATGCTTGCAAAGTCCCACGTGCCTTCACTATTCACGACCGGAATCTTCTTGAGCAGGTGATATCCGCTCGCATCAGCCAGCAAGAACACTGAGAAACAAATCCCACAGATAAGGACTGCGAACAGCTGCTTTCTTGTTCTAAGCATATTCAGCTCCTGAATTATCTCGTTAGGCTTGAAGCCCACGACTCAAACGTCGGTTTGAGAGCGTCGAATTTCTTCCGAATTGCGGAATAGTTGACGTTCATGTACTTGATGTTTTCAATCCGCTTCACCCGTTCTGGTGTCTCGATACCGGCAAGCAAAGGTGTCTGAGCGCAAGGCGAGTAGGCGAGTTTCCTTTGGACCGCTGGCGTAAGCAAGTAATCTATGAGCTTCTTGCCATTGTCTGGATGATGTCCTCCTCGGATGAGCGTGACCGCATTTGCAACAAAAAATAATCCAATCTGATTTTTCTGCTGGTCTGGGTAGATGATTTGAACGTTATGGCTTTTGGCCTTGGCCGAAAATGCATCATCGATATCCACGAGACTGAAGCTTGCCTTGCCGGCGGCAACTGCATCGGCACTGTCACTGTTGCCGGGAGAGAACTTCACACCGTTATCCCTTATTCTCGTCAGAAATTTCTTAGCTCGTTCGTCACCCCAAAGTTGAAAAAGTGCGGTTAGCGTGAAGCCGGTGGTATTCAATAGTGGGTTGGCCAAAACCGCGCGGTCCTTCCACTGAGCATCTGCATAGGCCTCGAGGGACGTGGGTTGCACCGGGTCCGGATTGTTCACGAGCAGCACCCTAGCCCGCGCCGAAAACGCCGTCCAATATCCCTCAGGATCTTTGAAAATGGCGGGCAGCTTCTGCGCGTTCGTAGACAGGTATGGAGTCGAGATTCCTTTTTCCTTAAGGAGGTCAGGATGAATCGGCTCATTCGCCCAATAAACATCTGCTTGGGGATTATCCTTTTCCGCTAGCAAGCGCTTCATCACCTGCTCAGCCGCCTCTTTGTCGTAAACGGCATTGACGCGAATACCACTATCATGTTCGAAATCGTGCAGGATTGGTTCGGAACAGATTTGGTCTTCGCTCGAGTAGACGACGACGCTGCTGTCGCTCTCCGCGGCCAGGCAGGCAGCCAACACTGCAACTACAAAACCTAAGCCAATGAAAGGCAAAGCGTGCCTAAATATTCGGGACTGTAGCCCCGACTTCCTCTGATGATGTAGCGATGTAGTCATTGGCAAAAGGCAGCTACGACATACTCCAACCGCGAAAAGCTTAGCAATAGGCGGATGCCCAGGGACATAAAACCGACATTAATTTCGTTTTAGTAGGCTCTTTGAGCGAGCGTTACGAATACATTGAAGCAGTTCCACGGCAATGCTTTAATGGCGAGATTGCAAAGAACCACTATTGTCTCTCGCGGTGCTTTCATCGCTTTGCTCGGCTTTACCCTATTGCCGTTCGACCCAGGGTTCGCAATCGAAACCATACAGGCAACATTGTCCTCGGGGCCCATCAAACTCGACGGAAAGTTGGACGAACCCGAGTGGCAACTAGCGATTCCTGTTCAGCTTACCCAGCAGAATCCACGGCCGGGAGCGCCCACTTCTTATAAAACGGAGGTCCGCGTATTACGTCACGGGGACCGACTCTATTTTGGATTTACTTGTCGGGACCCTAAACCGAGCGCGATTCGTACGCATACACTGCAGCGCGATGGTGATGTCACAGGAGATGACACGGTAAGCATAGTCCTGGACCCATATCTCGACAGGAAAACAGGCTATTTCTTTCAGGTGAACGCGGCTGGGGCGCGTATTGATGGTTTGATTTCAAGTGCGACAACCATGTCGCTTGATTGGGATGGTGTGTGGGACGCGCGAACCTCACGAAATGAAAACGGTTGGTCCGCCGAAATTGAGATTCCTGCCCGCACTCTTGCTTTCTCAGAAAGCGACGCTTGGGGAATCAACTTTGAGCGCTTCGTTGCGCGAAACATCATTACTCTGCGCTGGGCGTCTCCTACGCTCGATTCATTTCTTGCCGACTTTAGCCGCGCGGGGTTGTTGAGCGGCGTCAGAGATTTCGAACGGGGAAAGGGCTTGGAGTTCATTCCCTACATAACTGGGAGAATGACTGATGCCTTCCCCGTTCACGATCGAGCCTGGCAAGGCGCGTCAGGATTTGATGTCAATTGGCGCATCGCCCCACACCTCACTAGCTCGATTACAGTAAACACCGATTTCGCTGAGACTGAGGTCGATGCAAGACAGGTAAACCTAACTCGTTTTCCTCTATTCTTTCCTGAAAAGCGAGCGTTCTTTCTTGAGGGCGTCAATCAGTTCGCGTTCGGGCTGGGCCTTACAAGCAACGAGACGGCGCGTTACGGAATTGGGAATTCTTTTATCCCATTTTTTACCAGGCGTGTAGGACTTGATTCGGATGGCCGACCAGTACCCATAAACTTCGGTACGAAATTAAGTGGACGCACCGGCAGATGGAATCTGGCTGTTCTGGACGTCCAAACTCGGGACACATCCACAAGCCCTCGAACCAATTTGTTTGCAGGACGCGTTTCTCGAGATGTCACCGATCAACTGCGCATCGGCGGGATCGTTACCAATGGTGATCCGCAGAACTTTACTTCCAACACGCTCGCAGGTATTGACGCGGTATACCGAACGTCCAAGTTCATGCAGGACAAGAACCTGCTTATTGGCACATGGACTGCCCGCAGTTTTGGACAACTCCCTAGAAGCAACGGCCCTTCGTGGGGAGCGGCAGCACAGTATCCGAATGACACCGTCGATTGCGAAATGAATATTAATCAATTCGGAGCTTCGCTCGTTCCCGCGCTAGGTTTTCTTCCCCGACCCGGTACACGTTGGTATCAAGGCGGCTGTGAATTTCGAAAGAGACCATCGAAAGAGGGCAGGTTCCGGTGGATACGCCAGGAAGCCGTGGAAAATTACTTTTCACGTATTTCCAACCTCAATGGTTTCAATGAAAGTTGGCGATACTTCGTTTCTCCCGTGAGCACAAATTTCGAAAGCGGTGAGCACATTGAGATAAATGTTGCTTTTCAGCACGAGCTACTGGTGCAACCATTCGAAGTCGTTAAAGGTTTGAAGATTGCTCCAGGCTCGTACGATTTTCGGCGTGTGAGATTCATGCTTCAGAGCAGCAAGCATCGTGGCTGGCAACTCGGAACTACTAACTGGCTGGGGACCTTTTATTCGGGTGACCTGCATGAATGGACAGCATATCTAAAGTGGGACTCTCCAGATGCACGGGTACAGACGGCGGTTACGATGCTCGATAATTTCGGTCATTTGCGAGAGGGAAATTTCGTGCAGCGTCTCTGGCAATACCAGTTCACGTTCGCACTCAATCCACAAATTGGCGTGAGCAGCTTCATTCAGTACGACAACCAATCCAGAAACGTCGGAAGCAACACGCGTTTTCGTTGGACGATTCGTCCTGGAGACGATTTCTTTATCATCTGGAACCGGAGCTGGAGCGATATCTTGAGCTCCGACCACTTCTCATTGATACCCAACGATCAACTCCTGGCGGTGAAGTTGCGCTGGACTTTCCGGCGCTGAAACGCTCGATTTGCTGCAGTCACGCGCGCACAGAAGCAGCGCACACAATAAGTACATGCGAACGATTGGCCTGCACTGCTGCATGGCGCTGATGATTTCGCCATTCTGGGCGGGAGAAGCAAATCGTGTGCCGCTGATAGCTGAACAACAGACGACTTTGCACGTTGGTCAGGTGGCCGTGTTGCAGACTCCATGGACGCGATCAAAGTGGCAACGCATTGAGTACCATCAAGCATGCACACGAGAACAGCAGAACGGTACTCTATCGCGCAACTCACACCGGGAATGAAACCCTGATTCTTGCTCCTGCGTGCCTAAGAAGCGGCCAATGTGTCAGTTGTGTCACGCAACACTTCTTCATTACGGTAGTTCCCTAGATAGATAGAATTGGCGACCACCTCTGGTTGTTCCCTAATGATCAACTCTTTAGGCCGTAACGTTGCGCTGGACTTTTCCGCGCTGTAACGCCATCCGGCAGTCCCAGACTGTACACAGGGGTGAACCTAAAAAGAAATTAATCATTAATTCGTGCTTGGCAGATTTATGTTGTCTGGTGACACGATTGACGAGGAGAGCTGATGATGGCAAGCAGAGAGACGACTCGGATTCTAATGCTAGCCCTGTGTGGATTAGTAGCACCGGCGCTTTGGACGGACGACGCTCCTCGTTATGCCGTTCACACAAAGGGAAAGATCGGTTTCATCGATCGTGCTGGGAAAATGGTTATCAAACCTCAGTTTGACGACGCAATTCACTTTCAGGATGGAGTTGCTTCTGTCAAAGCTGGCGGTAAGTGGGGGTATATCGATCCAACCGGAAAATGGGTCATCTCACCTCGTTTCGATGAAGCTCGGACCTTTTATCAAGGGTTGGGAACTGTCAGGCTGGGTACCAAATGGGGATACATAAATCGCGAAGGAAAGTGGGTGATCCCCCTTCGATACGACGTGGCGAAGAGCTTCGTAGATTCTGGAGTTCCCGGTGCTGAGCTCACGTTTGCGAGAGTCAAAAGTCGTAACCAATGGATGTTGATCGACACGAAAGGCAAGCCGGTGTTGAAGCCTCACGTCGATGAACTAGGTCCTCTCGAGGAGGGATTGGCTCCGGTGAGGATCAAGGATAAATGGGGTTACATCGATAAGGATGGGAAAGCAGTAATAGATTCCAAATACGCAAAGGCCTTTGGCTTCGGAGAAGGTCTTGCGCTCGTGAAACTAGACGAACGCTGGGGCTTTATCGACAAAACGGGACAGACAGTGATCGACTTCAAGTTCGAGGATGCCGGGGAATTTGGAGAAGGTATGGCTCCAGTAAAAACCAATGGCAAATGGGGTTACATAAATAAGGCGGGCAGGTTCGTGATTCAGCCCCAGTTTGACGACGCTAAGACGTTCGCCGACGGCTTGGGCGAGGTGCGCATACAAGCTCATGACGCCTACGTGGACCATGACGGCTCTGTGGTGTGGCGCTCGGATGACTAAAACACGGCAACAAACGAGGAACTGAACATGCGAAGCCGCTTACTCAGACTTACTGTTTTGCTCTTTGCATCCATTTCTGTTTTGCCTCAAGAGATCCCGTATACGCTGCGTTTCGTTTCTGAATGGAGTCTTCCCCCTGCACAACGTACTAGCTATGTCGCTTATCTAGATCAGAACGTCCGGCCAATCTTTGAGAAGCTGTCTATCGACAGCACCGTGCTTAACTGGGGAATCTACACGACTGCCGTATACGACGACAACGGTTTTAGCAATGGTTACTGGTTTGAAGCCGCCACTATGGCCGGCATTGACAAGGTCCTGAGCCAACTTGCGAAGTTAAAGGAGAGTCAGCTCCTAACGGCGGACGTAAAGCACCACGACCTGTTGCTGAGAACCACGTTGCGCCGTAGTAAAGAGGGGGCTGGGAAAGATGGCTATTACTATTTCAATTCAACGCTGCTCCAATCTACAAAACGCGATCAATGGCGGAAGTGGTGGGACACGTACCAAAAGCCAATGTATGAGCAGTTTTTGGCGGAAGGCCTCGTGAGTATGTATGAGATCGAGGCTGGAGAGATCCACACGATGGATCCGAGCTGGGTTTACTTGGCGTATGTCGCACCAAGTGCAGAGGCGCTCGACAAAATCAATGCCGCATTTCAGGCGAGAGGAAGCAAGCGCAACGCGGAAGAGAGCCGGGCAATCTCCGACGCGTACGACGCGGTAATCGTGCCTGGAACTCATCGGGACTATCTTGCCCATGCGAATAGCTACGCTCAGAAATGATGTCTTCGAAACTCGAACACGTTGACAGTGGACCGCTGCTCACCCATCATTTGGCGATGCATCTGCTTCTCATCGAGGATGAACGGAAAGTGGCGAGCTTCATTGCGCGGTCGCTGCGCGAAAATGGTTACACGGTAGACGTCAGCGAAACCGGAGAGAAGGGTCTCGAAATGGCGAGTCGCATTAACTACGATGCGATTCTTCTGGATCTTCGATTGCCACGAATGAGTGGTCTCCAGGTTTGTCGCGAACTGCGGGACTCCGGCAATGAAAGTCCAATCCTCATGTTGACCGCGCGGAGTCTCGTGGAACAACGTGTTGAAGGATTGGATGCTGGCGCTGATGACTACCTGACGAAACCGTTTGCTATTGCTGAACTGCACGCACGCGTCAGGGCGCTGACCCGTCGTGGTTTTCACAAGGGAGGAGCGAAGCTGCAATGCGCCGATTTGGAATTTGACCGACAGCGCAGACGCGTTACACGGGCGAGCACTGAAATCCAGCTCACATCAAAGGAGCTTTCTTTGCTTGAGCTTCTTCTCTTGCGATCACCGGAGGTTGTCGGTCGTACTGAAATAGTCGAGCAGGTATGGTCGTACGGATTTGATACTGAGACGAACCTTGTCGAGGTATACATCAATCGGCTTAGGCACAAGATAGATTCTGACCACCCCATCAAACTGATCCACACTGTTCGCGGTGTGGGATACCGATTAGGGCAGTAATTGTGTTCCGGAATCGCTCACTTCGTTTTCGAATGATGTTGCTGTTCGCAGCCGTTGTAAGTGTGCTTCTGGGCAGTTCTTATTTCCTCATTTATTCAATCTTTGTAAGAGACGCGACGCGTGAACTCGATCATCGGCTCGTAGACACTGCAAATCCGATCGTGGCAGATCTTGTGTCCAACCCAAGCGAGCAGGATGTCTTCATGCTCGATCTGCCCAATCAATATTTGGAGCTGGCAGACGCTAAAGGCCAAATCTTGCAATATTCCAAGAACCTTGGCACGCATCGAATTCCGGTCAGAGCTGAAGACCTGAGTTCTCAATCCCCAACTTTCTACACAGACGAAGACAAACTGCTCGGTCGAATGCGCGTCACAACCATTCCGTTTGTAGTAGGCCGCACGAGCCTCTATTTGCTTTTAGCCGTGCCTACTCGTGACACCGAGCAAATGGTTGTTAGCTTCCGAAGAATGCTATTGACTCTGTTTCCCCTGAGCCTGGCTGTGACGGCGATCGTTGCTGCCTGGTTTGCTGGAAAGAGCCTTCGGCCGATCGTGGGCCTCACAGAACATGCTGTACAGCTCACTGAGAGTCTAACCAAGCCTTCGAAGAGTGTCGTTAGCAAAACGCTCCCGGTGTCCAATCCGCGGGATGAACTAGGGCGGCTGTCTTCTACGATCAACATCTTGTTTATGCAGGTGAATTCTGCCTTGGCTCAGTTGCGACAATTCGTCTCGGATGCGTCGCACGAGCTTCGGACGCCCCTAGCCATCTTGCGCGGAGAAGCGGAGCTAGTGCTTTCCCAAGAAAGAAATCCGCAAGAATATCAAGCTGCGCTGCGAATCATTGAGAGTGAGTTGGTTAAGTTAAGCCGAATCGTTGAGGCTTTGTTCACGTTGTCAATGGCCGATGCCGGCCAGCTTCGTTTAGCAAAGGATCCGCTGCACTTAGACGATGTCCTGGAGGAGGCTTGCGAAATGGCTCTGCCACTAGCAAGGGCAAAATCAATTGCCATTCTGCGCGAGATTCAGCAGGGAATTCCCTACGAAGGAGATGAGGTTTTCCTGCGTCAACTCTTTCTGATCTTCTTGGATAACGCTGTTAAATATTCAGCCCAACACACCGCGATTCGCGTCGGTCTGGAACGAAATGATGGCCGCGTGCGGATCGCATTCCAGGATCAGGGAATTGGAATTTCCAACGAACACATACCCCACATTTACGAAAGGTTCTATCGCGCTGCTGGTCCTGAAACAAGCGAGGCGCGCAGCGGAGGCCTGGGACTTGCCATTGCTCAAGCGATCGTAAGAGCTCAGCGAGGCACGATAGAATGCACTACTCAAGTTGGTAAGGGGACAAGTTTCAACATCGTCTTGCCGCTCAAGAACGACAGCATCCAGGCATGAACGTTGCAATAGTCAAAATGCAGACGCCCACCTCATTCCTCATCTAAACGGTATTTAATCTAGTTTTCAGCCACAGCATAGAGTGTGTCCTCTATACTCTGCCGTGAATCGCCATTCCCCTTAGGACTTAGGGAATTATCTCTTCAAAAATTGATCTCAGAGGAGCGCAACCACGAATGCGAGTTCATGCCAAAGTCACGCGAGTCATAACGGCACTGCTCATCATGATCGCCAGTGTTTTTGGGCAATCCAACGCTAACTCGTCACAAGCAAACACGAATCGCGAGAGTCCTCCGCTCAGAATTGTGCAAGAGATTCCGTTGCCTAATGTGGTGGGCCGGATCGATCACTTTACTTTGGACCAGAAGCGGAAATTGGTCATTGGTTCCGCTCTCGGGAACAACACGGTCGAAGTCTTAGATGTGTTTGCGGGTCGCGTGATCCATACGGTTCCGGGAATTCCTGAACCGCAGGGAGTGCTTTTTGTACCAGACCCGATCAGTAAGCTTTATGTTGCCAGCGCCGAAGATGGGAAGTTAAGAATTTATGACGGCAAGTCCTACGCGCTGATTTCAACCTTAGATTTTCAAGAAAACACCGACAACCTGCGATATGACGCGAACGAGAAGCGGATCTACGTAGGTTACGGAGAAGACGAGAAGTCGGCAATCGGTGTGGTCGACGCTACTACCAATCAGCGACTTGACGATGCGGGAAAACTCGATTCCCATCCTGAGTCTTTCCAGGTAGAGAGTCCTGGTTCAAACATTTACATCAATATCGCTTCCAAAGAGAAGGTCGCCGTTATGAACCGAAAGACTCATCAGGTTAAAGAATGGCCTTTGACTGGCGTGAAAGCCAATTTTCCTATGGCGCTTGATCAAGCCGATCACCGCTTGTTCATTGGAACGCGCAAGCCCGCCCGCTTGGTTGTGATGGATACGGACAGCGGAAAAATGGTTGCAAATGTGCCCTCCGCCGGTGACATGGACGACCTGTATTACGACGACTCTCGGAAACGCGTGTATGTACCGGGAGGGGAAGGATTCATCAGCGTCTTCGAGCAGAAGGATGCTGATCACTACGAAGAAATGGCCAGAATTCCAAGTGCAATAGGAGCCAGAACTGGGGTTTGGTATGGGAAGCGGGACAGATTGTACTTGGCAGTTCCAGGCCGGGCCAATCAGGGCGCTGCGGTATGGGTTTATGAAGCCCAGGATTGAACTGCCTTCCCGTGCGAGCTGGACATTACTTTGATTTGAGTAGAAACACTCGGCAAACACTGGTGCGAACATGGGCTGTGCATTAAGGATTTTCCAGGCAATCTGTCTGACTACGGCGTTCTGCGGTCCCGCTATGGGCCAGCAGACTGGGACTCCAAATGCGCAGCCGCAGGCTTCCGCGCCTGATTCTCAAGCGCCTGTTGTGCTTACGCTGCGTGATGCCCTGGAGCGGGCTCGTAATCTTGATCCCACCTACCGCACCGCATTAACCGCCGCGGGCATAGCGCAAGAGGATCACGTCCAAGCACGGGCAGCGTTGCTGCCGAGTGTTGCAGAAAATACCGAGTACTTGTACACACAGGGCGGCACTGGTACCTCGACGCCCCGTTATATCGCAAACAACGCAGTCCACGAGTATGTATCCCAAGGGAACATCCACCAAGTAATTAGCGGGGCACAGTTTGCTGATTTCAATCGAACCTCTGCTGCTGCGGCAGCGGCGCGGGCGAATGCTGAAATCGCCTCAAGAGGTCTAGTTGCGACCGTCGTGACGGCGTACTACGCGGAGGTAGTTGCCCGGCGCAAATACGCGAATGCGCAGCTGGCAGCCGATGAAACCAAGCGCTTCTTCGAACTTACTCAGAAGCTTGAGCAGGGTGGAGAAGTCGCCCATTCGGATGTTATCAAGGCGCAATTGACAGCCAACGACGCACAACGTGCTCAACGCGAAGCCGAGCTCGCAATGGGGCGGACGCATCTTGAATTGGCAGTGCTCGTTTTTCAAAGCTTCAACCAAAACTTCTCCACGGTCGATGACCTTCGGCTGGCGCCGCCGCTGCCTCCGATGCAAGAACTCGAGCAACAGGCAAAAGTCAAGAACCCACAGCTGTATGCCGCGATGCAGAGCTTCCGTGCAGCGGGGTACGAAGTGCTCGCATCAAAGGCGGCTTACCTGCCGTCGCTCAGCCTGGATTACTTCTATGGCATCGATGCGAATCGATTCGCCACTTACAGCAATACACCCGAGGGCCGAATTCGCAATCTGGGGTACTCCGCGATCGCTACTCTGAACATTCCAATTTGGAACTGGGGTGCGATACACAGCAAGGTAAGGCAAAGTGAATTGCGCCGCGAGCAGGTGCAGATCGAGCTGTCCGCAGCACAGCGCAAGTTAATTGCTGGCCTAAGAACGTTGTACGCCGAGGCGGATGCTGCGCGAATTCAACTCGACGTATTGCAGCAATCAGCTGATCTTGCAGCTCAGAGCGTCCAACTCACATTGCTGCGATACCAAGGAGGGGAAGCGACGGCGCTGGAAGTGGTAGATGCTCAAAACGCGCTCGTCACTGCCCGTAACAACTTCGACGACGGCCAATCCCGGTATCGAGTGGCGATTGCCAATCTCCAAACTCTCACAGGTGTGTTTTAGCCATGGTAAATACACGAATCTTCAAATATGCACCTTACAGTCTTGCTCTCGCGAGCGTGGTCTGGCTGTGCGGCTGCACAAGAGAGTCAGCTCAGCCTGAACCAGAGGTTGCCGTCCAGGTAGCACCAGCAAAGCAAGGGACAATCTCCCAGATTGTGACCACAGATGCAGTGCTGTTTCCGGTCAATCAAGCGACGATCGTTCCAAAAATTACTGCGCCTGTGATGAAGGCTTATGTGGTGCGGGGCAGCAAGGTTAGGGAAGGACAGCTATTAGTTGCTTTGGAAAACAGAGATCTTGCGGCGGCTGTCCAAGAGAATCGCGGCAATCTTGAGCAGGCGCAAGCAGCAAGAGAGATAGCGACCAACAACTCGCTACCCGAAGAACTGCAGAAAGCGGAATTTGACGCTCAGGCGGCAAAAGAGAATCTGGACGCACAACAAAAAATCTATGAAAGCCGCAAGAGTCTGTTCGCTCAAGGGGCCATACCGCGTAAGGACTTTGATGCCGCCAACGTTGCCTTCGTTCAGGTAAAAGCGCAATACGAACAGGCGCAAAAGCATTGGAATGGACTGAAGGCCATTGGTCACCAACAAGCACTCAAGTCAGCCAATGCACAGCTCGCCAGCGCTGAAGGCAAGTACAAAGGCGCTGAAGCTCAACTTCAGTATTCCGAGATTCGCAGCCCGATCGACGGCGTGGTCACAGATGGGCCCTGGTATCCGGGAATGGTACCGCAGGCGGGCGCTCCTCTGGTCACTGTGATGGATCTTTCCCAGATGATCGCTAAAGGTCACATTCCGCATAGTCAGGCAGCACTCCTAAAGAAAGGAGACAAGGCAACTCTGAGAGTGTCGGGCATCGATGATGCCATCACCGGTAAGGTAACACTCGTGAGTCCCGCTTTGGATCCTGGCAGCACGACAGTTGAAGTGTGGGTACAGGCACCCAATTCCAATGGCCTCCTTAAGCCAGGAGCGTCAGCGATGCTCACAATCACTGCCAAGACGGTCCGCAACGCCCTCATCGTTCCGGCGCAGTCAATACTCACAGATGAAGAAGGAAAAAAGTCTGTCATGGTCGTTGCTGAAGATCGAACGGCCGTGAAACGGGAGGTCGAGACCGGTATTCAGACGTCAGACTCAGTCCAGATAGTCAGCGGCCTCAAGCTCGGAGAGCGAGTAGTAGAAACCGGTGTTTACGGTCTCCCCGATAAAACTAAGGTAAAGATTGAAGCAGCTCCCCCAGTCGACGAAGAACAGCAACACAAGGATATGGAAGAAAAAGGGAGCTGAGGTGTGAATACGTTCAACAAGGTCACATCCATTGAGGATGCCAGGCAACTTGCTCCAGTTGCGGCACCTGAGTTCTGGTTTTCGCGTCTCTCTAAACCCCTTATCTTCATCATTATTGCCCTCTCCATTATCGCCATCTATCTGGCATTCACAATTCCCGTTGCTGTATTTCCCGAGGTGAATTTTCCACGCATCATCATCGGCATCGATAACGGAGTAATGCCGATCGATCAAATGATGGTTACGATTACGCGGCCTGTTGAAGATGCAGTGAATAGTGTTCCTGGGCTGCAGCGCGTCAATTCCATTACCAGCCGCGGTTCTGCTGAGATCGATTTGTTCTTCAACTGGAACGTGGACATGGTACAGACGTTGCAACTGGTGAACTCTGCGGTTGCTCAGGTACAAACAGCGCTTCCCAACACCGCAAAGTTCGACACGCACCGCCTTACTTTCGCAAGCTTTCCTATTTTGGGATACAGCCTCACTTCAGATAGCGTGCCTCAGACTCAGCTGTGGGAACTTGCGACGTATAGCCTCAAGCCGCAACTCAATCGACTCGATGGTGTGGCCACCGTGCTAGTGCAAGGTGGAGATGAACCGGAGTACCTCATCACTCCTCAACCTTCGAAGTTGCTGACCGCCGGAATTACCGTTAGTGACATTCTCAATGCTGTCGCCAAGACCAACACTGTCGATTCTCCAGGATTGATTCAGGACAATCACCAGCTCGTGCTGGGGTTAGTCAATGGTCAGGTGCGCAACCCCGAACAGCTTGGTCAAATCGTGGTTAAGGTCAGTAACAGCGGTATCCCGATCCACATTACGGACGTAGCTGCGGTCAGCCGAGGCACCAAACCGAAATACACCATCGTGACGGCGAATGGGAAGCCGGCTGTGCTGCTATCCATTAATCGTCAGCCAGACAGCAACACAGTAAGAGTGGCTGATCAGATCCACGCGAAAATTGACGAACTCAGAAAGACCTTGCCCCCGGGCATCCATCTTGAGCCTTACTATGACCAATCGGGTTTAATCAGAGATTCGATCAACAGTGTGCGTGATGCCATTCTGATCGGATTGGTCCTGGCTTCGATCGTCATCGTGCTGTTTCTGCGTGATTGGGGCAGCTCCGCAGTGGCAGGCATGGTGATCCCGATCACCATCTTGATCACTTTTATTGTCCTGAAAGTGATGGGAGAGAGCTTCAATCTGATGACGCTCGGAGGTCTAGCTGCCGCCGTCGGTCTAGTCATCGACGATGCCATTGTGGTCATCGAAAACATTGTTCTCCACCGCGACTTAGGTCAGGGAAGATTGCAGGCGATCTACAGCGCGTTACGCGAAGTCACAGCTCCACTGATCGGATCCACCGTTACTCCAGTTGTTGTCTTTTTGCCACTCATCGCCATTCACGGCGTATACGGCACTTTCTTTCGAGCACTTGCAGTCACGATGGGCGTAGCACTTTTTACTTCGCTTGCATTGGCGCTGACGTGGACCCCAAATCTCAGCCAGTACTTTGTACGGCGCAAGTCGGAGCACGAACTGGATGAGGTTGCCGCTGCCGATTGGACCCAGCGCGAGCGCTTGGAACATCTGATCGAAGCCGAGGAAGCCTCGTACGGCAAGCGATTCCACGCAGTAGTCGATTTTTATGAGCGATGGCTGCGACGCGCGCTCGAGCGTCCGCTGCTGCTGGCCGGCTTGAGTGTTGTACTGATCATCGTGGCCTACTTCTGTTACCGCGGGCTGGGTTCCGACCTGCTGCCATCAATGGACGAAGGGGGCTTTATCGTCGATTACATCATGCCCCCCGGCAGTTCACTCGCGGAAACGAATCGTGTGATCAGCCACGTTGAGCAGATCATCCGCTCCGAACCTGATGTGGAGAGCACGTCACGGCGCACGGGACTGCAACTCGGATTGGCGGCAGTTACTGAGGCCAATACCGGCGACATTGCCGTGAAGCTCAAACCAAAGCACGAACACTCATCGGAAGAGGTGATTGCCGATTTGCGTGTGAAGATAAAGCAACAGGAGCCGGAGTTAGATACTGAGTTTCCACAACTGCTCCAGGACATGATTGGGGATCTTACGAGCGCCCCCGAGCCGGTCGTGATTAAGCTCTTCTCCGAGGATGGCAATTTACTGGTAAAGACTGGTCCGCGGGTAGCGGATGCTATTTCTAAGATTGAAGGCGTGGTGGACGTTCAGAACGGGGTCGAGAACACTACGAGTGGGCCCGCTGTGAACTATCAGATTGATCCGCCCACGGTCGCGCGCGCGGGCTTCACTCCCGACGAGGTGGCGATCGACGCGGCAGCGATTCTCGAGGGAGAACCAGCCACTGCCCCTGTAGTAACGAACGATCGTGCATACACCGTGCGAGTGCGCTTTCCCGAAGGGAATCGCGCGAGCATTGAAGCGATGAACAATACTCTTTTGACGAGTTCAGCTGGCAGAACGGCCAGCCTTGGCTCGCTGGCGACAGTTACGCAAATCCCTGGACAGACCGAAATCCGTCGTGAAAACCTGCAGCGGGATCTTCAAGTCACGGCGAGATTAGAAGGAGTAGATCTTGGCACTGGCGTTGCGAAGGTAAAAGATGCAATTGCCAAACTGAATTTGCCCTCGTCGATTCGTGTGGAATACGGCGGGCTTTATGCGGAGCAACAGCAAACGTTCCGCGATTTTGTTTTCGTCTTCATCATGGCCTTTGCATTTGTGTTTGCTGTGTTGCTATTCGAATTTCGTAGCTTCTCGGCCCCGACCGCCATTCTCTCGTCTGCTCTTCTTTCTACGGCAGGCGTATTTCTCGCTCTCCTCGTAACGGGTACTACTTTCAGCGTCTCTGCGTTCATGGGACTCATCATGGTAATCGGCATTGTGGCCAAGAACGGAATTCTGCTGCTCGATGCCGAGCACGAGTTCCGCCGAGCTGGATTCACGCCAGAAGAGGCCATGATGCGGGCTGGCCGGCGTAGGCTCCGTCCGATCGCGATGACCGCCATCGCTGCGGTTGCTGGAATGCTTCCTCTCGCTTTTGCAATTGGCTCAGGATCGGAGATGCTCCAGCCCTTAGCCATCGCCGTGATTGGCGGCATCCTAATCTCGATGGTGCTCTCGCTGCTGGTGACACCGGCTGTGTATTTTTACTTGAACCACGCCGCGCCTTTGGGAAAGTTGTGATTGACCCGCGTACAGAGGGTTTCCGCGCTGTCAAACGACTGATTTAGAGAGTTAACGCATATTAATTTCACATTTAGCATTCCCACATTGTGTTCACGTTATACTCCTTCGAAATGACGGGACAGGCGCGGGATTTGAGACTGAGCAACCACTCAACCGAGTACTCGAATCCCTCACTCGTCACTGATTGTTATCTGCTCCTGGTTTGGGTTTTGGACTTTATTCTTGTTCCCAGGTGATGAGCACAATGGCCCTAGGACTTGCGGCACAGCACGAGGGAACCGACAAATTTGAACGCTTGTTAGAACGGGGAGTTTTTCAATGAAAAGATCCGTGGTCCCTGTGATCAACCTCATCGTTCTGCTTCTTTCTATCGCTGCATTCTCTCAAGAACAGCCGCTCAAACTTGTGAAATCGATTCCTCTGCCTAACGTCGAGGGACGCATCGATCACATGGGTTTTGACCCGAAAGGACATAGGCTGTTCATTGCCGCACTAGTCAACAATACATTGGAAGTAGTTGACGTCAATCAAGACAAGAAGCTGCAGAGTATGCCCGGGTTCAGTAAGCCACAAGGTGTTTACTATGTACCTAAGCTGAAGAAAGTCTTCGTGGCGAATGGAAACGATGGTACGTGCAAGGTTTTAGGAGGTAATCCGCTTGCGATTCGAACTTCCGTACCATTGTCCTTAGGTGCGGATCAGATGGACTTCGATCCCGAGGCCGGTAGAATTTATGTAGGACACGGCGGTAAAGACGCCGGTAAAGAATACGGCGAAATAGCGGTGATTGACGCCGCAACAGACAAGCATGTTGGAGATATTAGAACAGCAGTTCATCCCGGTGGGTTCGCCTTGGAAAAGGGCCGAGGCAGAATGTTTGTGACGCTCCCAGAGAGCAATGAGACGGTGGTCGTGGACCGCAAGACTCAGGAAGTTACTGCGTCTTGGCCTTTGCCGTCGGATACGCAGCAACCAGTTGCGCTGGCGCTCGATGAGGCAAATCATCGGCTGATGGTGGGCACACGAAAACCGCCACGCGTCGTGGTTTATGACACGGATACGGGCAGAACCGTCGCTGAAACGGAAACCGTTGGAGTCCTCGACGGACTTTACTTCAGTGCTAAACACAAGCAGGTCTATGCATCGGGGGGCGAGGGTTTCTTAGTCGTCTATCGTCAAAACGACCCTGATCATTACGAGCAGACCGCCCGTATTCCAACGTCCTATCTAGCTCGTACGTCTCTCTACGTGCCGGAGCTTGATCGCCTGTACGTCGCATTGCCAAAGAATGATAAAAACGGTGCTGAGATCCGCGTTTATCAGCCGCAGTGACTAATCAGCAACCCATGCGATCTTCTCGCGTTCCAGCGTTCCTATTCGGCCTCATCGTCGGGTTAATTGTTGTTCCAATATCCACATATTGTTATTTTCGTTTTGGATTGGCACCCGTGGCTACTGGCGCAGCTGCAATGCCCTTCGAGAAGACCTTTGCCCGCATGGGGCTTCATGCGCGGATGGATAGAGAATATCCGCGCAATGCTCCCGTTCAGGTCAACGACGGGAACAACTTAGCCGGTGCGTACATTTATCGCGAACATTGCGCTGTCTGTCATGGTGCAGAAGGTCAACAGCCAACGTCGGTGGCAAAGGGTATGTATCCCAGACCACCACAGTTGTTCGATCCAAAGCATATGGTCAGTGACGACCCCCCAGGCGAGACCTACTGGAAGGTGGAAAATGGAATTCGGTTGACTGGCATGCCATCATTCCGCGAGTCGTTGTCGTCGACGCAAATGTGGCAGGTGAGCGTTATGCTTGCGAATGCCGACAAACTTTCAGCCCCGGTGAATGCGGTACTGAGTCAACCTCTTCCAAGAGAATAAACTGCTGTCCTGATTGGCTCTGGGAGCTGCTGGGGATTTTGTTTGTGACTTGCCTTTTCCGAATCAGGACTTCGGAGCAGAAGCATTCGCTATCGCTCTTTTGAAGCGGTCAATTCTTCAGCAGTAGTCGTTTGCTTTTCCGTCCGCACGCTGAGTTTGCGATCTCCTAATGCCTTCCAATTGGCATCGGATTGCAATTGCGCTTTAACCTTGTCCACTTCTTTCTCGCGTTGACCGAAAGCTTCGACATCACGGTATTCCAGCACAAACACTGCTTGCCATTCGCGACCTGTCTGAAATCGGTTAACGAAGATTCTGTAACTCACTAGTATGTTGTCACGAATCCAAGCGTCGAACTGTGGAATCACATACCCGCTGACGTATGTTGCATACTGCTCTAGGCTGCTAGCAGGGTAGTAAACGTAGGGAATAATCAAGAAAACCGTAGCACCGGGAGTGCTCGTACTATGCTGAGAACGACTTTGCCACAGCAAATCCATGGCGTAGGTTATTGCGCGGCTGCACAAAGCAACTCCTTCGCGCCTTAGTCCTCCTGGGGCGGTGTGCTCAACCTGCCGCCATTTATCGACCGCAGCGTATTGGTTGAAACTCAGAATGGACAGCATGTCCCAAGTATCGCTGTCCACAAACCAGCTAAAAAGGATGTAGTAATCACCGACGACTCCGGTCCTTTTCCAGTCCTGGAAGGCGGGTACTCCCTGATTGATCATATAGTCGTGAAATGCGGAGCGACTTGCTGCCGGGCAGTGATAAGTGATCAGCAGGTGCTTTGGTCCGGTGTCACGCTCACCCATTGCAGCGGAATTTTGTCCCTTCGTCGGAGTCGTGATAAGTGCGAGGACACCAATGACGATTGTAATGTTCTCGAGTACAGTTCGGTACATGGCGCCCCTCATCGCTGCGAATAAGCGAGTGCCCGTGCAATGTAGTCTTGGTGGCCACTAGGAATGACAACAGCGTCGAGAGCTTCGTTTATGAGACGATTCTCCTCCACTGAACGCTTTGCCGTGTTTGTGGCGAATGTGGCGTTCAATTTGTCCAGTGCTTCTGCACTTGGAGTCACGTAAATCAGATAAACCCAGTTCGGTCCTGCATGATGGATTTCCTCTCCCACGAGTTCATACTCAGTCACTAATCCTTCAGCGAGGTATTGCTCAAAATTTGGTTTCTGGTTCCTATCCCACTACTCTCTCCAATTCTGTCGCTTCCCCGGTTGAATTTGAGTTGTATTCACAAACAAATAGCCGCCTGTGCCTTGGCCCGATTTTGCACGACGCAGTTGAGCTCGATAGAGGACGTCGTGGTGTCGAGAATTAGCCGGCACAGGCAACGGAGGAAGACGGCTCAATTCATCAAGTACCTTTTCCACACCTTGTACCGAAGGTGTCTCGAACCAGAGCCCATGAGTGGCAGCACCATCTTGGATGAGCATGCTGCGATAAAGTCCCCAACTCAACAGGTTCCGTTTTTTACCTGCATTTCCATGAAGGGCCGAATGTCGTGCTCAGCAGATGTCTCGAACTCATTCCAATGATCTCGTGGCACCTCCCACTCTGACACGTAACGCAATGGACGCGGTTGTGCCTCGCTTTGACACAGAGCGCGGGAACCACAGAATAGGACTGCAAATGTGACAAGAAGCGGAAGTGGATTTGCTCTCATTCTCCTTCAGGCTCGTGTCTCGTCTTTACCCGTTGGCGTTCGCATCATAGCGACCTCCGTCCGCGCTAAGACATGAAATCGACATTAAATATTTTAAATGCGCCGCCCAGGATCGCTTTTCGTCATAGACTCTCGACTGCTTTACCGAAGGAGACGATATGAAGCGTTCGATTCTGAGTTTTGTTGCGGGCTGCATCCTGGCCGCGGGAGCTTCCGTTCAAGAGAAGCCTAGTGAGCCGATTAAGTACCCCACTTCAGAACAGGACGCGACAGTCGCTGCAGCCAAGAACTATAAGGTGGAACTCGAGAATGACCTAGTTCGTGTAGTTCGTGTGACCTATGATCCTCACGAGAAATCGCCGTTCCACGAGCATCAGGGAAATGCCGTGGTAATCGTTGTTCTTAAGGGGGGCGGAAGGATGCATCAGGTGAATGCTGATGGAACCACTCTTGAGGGCAAAACCGAACAGGCAGGAGCTGTCAGGTTTGTCCCCGCACGAAGCCCATTTAGGCATGCCAGTGAGAATGTAACTGACTATCCGCTCGAGACGATTCGAGTCGAGTTGAAAACGCCTCCTTGCGGTACGAAGTCGCAGCCGTAATGGTGAGATTCCTCCAATCAGCGGGAGCTAATCCGTCGTCCGATTCGAGTTCCATGGCACATCCAGTGTTCTTAAACAAAAGTTAATCCTTGGTTCAGTTGGAAGTGCGAGGGCAACGCGTATAATCCGCGCCGCGCCTCGGAATGAGTCTGCTGACTGCGCTCCACGCTCATTGGCGAAGCTAGACTGCCTCGCAGGAGAGGATCTATATGAACACACGGACGATGCACATCGCATCGCGGTTGGGTCTGTTGATCATCCTGATTTGCGCATCATCATTGCATGCTCAGGTTTCGGGGGGAACCATTTTTGGAACTGTTACGGATCCGTCGCAAGCTGCAGTTGTGCATGCGAGTGTGGAAATTCGCAATGCGAATACCAATCTGGTACATCACGTGGATACTAATGGATCGGGATTCTACAGCGTTCCCAACCTGGTACCTGGACCATATGAGTTGAGGGTGACGTCCGCTGGATTCGCGGTGTCACTGCACAAAGGGCTGTCACTGACCGTGGGGGGGAGCCCTTGAGGTTAACGTCCAACTGCGTATCGGTTCCGACGTTCAAACGGTAGAGATTCGTGGTGAGCCAGCTGCTATTGACACAACAACTGCGACGCTCAGCGGAGTTGTCAATGAGAACACAGTTCACGAATTGCCGTTGAACGCGCGCGACTGGACGGCCTTAGCAACCTTAGAACCAGGCGTGGTGACAATCCGAACGCAACCTGCGTTGACCATCACTAACAATCGACCCATAAGAGGATTAGGTACTCAGCTTACGGTTGGCGGGAATCGGCCTACGCAAAACAATTACCGCGTAGATGGCGTGAGTATCAACGATTACTCCAATGGGGCTCCGGGCAGTGTTTTGGGCGTCGACCTGGGCGTCGATGCCATTCAGGAATTCTCTGTTATCACAAGCAACGCCGAAGCTGATTATGGCAAAAGCTCCGGTGGAATCATCAATGCGGTGACGAAGTTCGCATTGAAGTTATTGTGGTAGGAACGAAATAGCTGAGATTCAACTGCCGGCCAAGTCCGGAAAATAGTGTAGGAGGATATTTCAAAGTGCTTCTGCGAGTCCGCTGCTTTGCAATGGTGGTTCTGTCGTGCGTACTAGTGTCATTAGCCCATGCTCAAGAGACTGCTGATACCGCGGAGCGAAACTCCGGTCCTCGGAATCTGGTCATTACATATCGATGCACTCCACCAAAGCGACCCTTGCTACGGAGCTACATGCTAAAACAAGGTGTCCAACGGTTCGAGAAATGGAAGCAAGACGGCGTCCTGGCGGATTACCGCATTCTGTTCAATCGCTACAACGACGCTGAAACGTATGACATGATGGCGATCCTGAATTTCAGCAAATACTCCGATGTCGAAAGGTGGGCTGCAATTGAAGCCGAATTTCCTGGTGGTCTGACAGAGGAAGGGCTTGCGTTCATTACCCCGCTGAATACCTATTCCATGGACGTGATTTGGCACGGATCTTCTTCATCGGTTTCACCTCGAGGCCACACGGTGTTTTTCCTTATTCCTTACGATTACTACCCGCACACGATCGAGGAATACATTAAATACACGAATGGATATGTCATTCCGCAGATCAAGGGTTGGGTGTCAAAGGGGGTGATCGCGAACTACGGTATCTATGTGAATCGATATCCGACTTCTCGGCCATGGAAGGTCCTTTTTGTCCTGGAATATAAGGATGCGGACTCCTTTGGTGCTCGTGAGCGCACAATGGCGGAAGTGCGTGCGGCATTGAAGTCGAATCCCGACTGGAAAGCACTCAGCGATACCAAATTGAACATGCGAGTTGAGAAGGAGACTGTGGTCGCAGACGAACTGCTTCTGCAGAAATGAACCGACTGCTTGTGGATTTAGTCTAGTAGAACCATGCATTCATGGTTCACCTCCAGGTCGATAACTCAAATCAGGACGAAAGCGGAGAAGCTCGCTGTACACATGAACAAATGTTTTTCGTACATTTGTCATAATGGAATCGCCTGCATCCTTGCCATAGACGTTTTCCATTACATCGTCCAGCGAAGTCCCTACAGGTCGAAAATCCGAGTAGGTCGTGCGATCTGTCGCTAATACGTACTGCGGGCCTTGGCCGCCATTCGTCATGAAATACCAACGGGAGTGACCACCTGCACTATTCGGAGACAGGAATGACTCACTCCCAAAATTTGTCTGCTTCAGCGCAGCATTCATCTTCCTGATAGATTGCGAGAATTCTCTCGCACCTTCTGGTCGAACATCAAAGATGTTCAACTGCTCAAATTTAGGCGGAGTGCCTGGTTCGGTCGAAAGACTAAGGTCTGTTCTCAGCACGTAAAACGTGCAAGACGATGATCTCAGAGCCGGTCCTACGCTCTGCTTAAAGTTCAAATTTGCGGCAGCACTGAACGTGTCATGCGCATCAAAATCTTCCCATTTGTGCCCGAAACTACCGACGATATATTTGCCCGTATCTCTTCCCGTAAGGACTTCCCATGTGAGCCAGGTCCAACTTTCGTGGTTCGCTTTGAGCCATGCGACGTGCTTGGCCATCCCTTCTTCAAACTCACTCCTCCTGCTGCTTTCAGATACGTCAAGGAAGACCTGAGCCACAGCCACATCAGTCGCATTCGTGGCTTGCGCTTGTGCGCTACAGGTTGGGTGTTGCAAGCAGAACGCTATCGCGAATAGCAACGCAATGGTCTTACTCGCCGCGATGTCCTTATTCGTCACCACGATCTAGTTCTCCTGGCCACCATCTGTTACCAAATCAGCTTTAATCCAAACTGTAACTGCCGAGAGGGCGTCGCTGTCTGGTCGATCTGACCAGCCGTGCTAATGGGACCACCGGAAGCATCGAAAAGAGAACTATTGTTGATTGGCGGCGCAAAATTGGAGCGATTCAATGCGTTGAAGACCTCAAAACGAAACTGAGCATTGAAGTGCTCGGAAATTTTCTTGATGACGTTGTTTTTCACCAACGACACATCAAAGTTCACCAAGCCAGGACCGATGACAGAGTTTCGGTCGGCATTGCCAAGTCTTGTGATCGGATTGGGAGCTGCGAAGCAGGCAGTCTTAATGTAGTGAATCGGGTCGCCCGCATTCACAGGGTTGCCACTGCATCCGGCTCCGGTGATGCGATCAGGGAACGAGAAGGTGTCTTCACTCGCACTCAGCATTCCAAGGGGATCCCCGGAAATGAGAGGTGTAAATGGAAGTCCTGAACTCGCCTGAAAGATACCCCCAAACTGCCAACCGCCTAGCGCCCACCGAGCAGCCCCGGGCAGCGACTCCAGCGTAGGTAGCTGCCAAATGTAGTTGAGAACGAAGTTATGCCGAATATCAAAATCAGAAAGTCCACGTCTGAGATGCGGATCAAAGAAATAAAGGCTTGAAATCGAGTTTGCAAAAGCATTGCCGGCCAACGTTGACGATCCGTCATCGATAGTCTTAGCCCAGGTGTACGCTCCTCCAAATTGCAAACCGTGGCTCATGCGCTTAGAAGCTCGTACCTGTAGCGCGTTGTAGTGCGAGGAGACTTCCCAAAAAAGCCTGCTGACCTGTCCCACGTTTGGATTGATTCTGGTACCGCTGCCGACTGGAGTCGGCCAGACATAGCCCTGAGGCGTTTTTGCAATCGGTAGGACGATGTTGCTGTCGTCAGAACGAAACGGTTGGTGCACGCCATGCGAGCCTATGTAACCTACGAACGCCGTAAGATCTTTCATGAGCTGGTGCTCAATGTTCAGGTTCCATTGCATGACGTAATTCCTTGGCGGATCTGGTTCAAGGTTCAGATAGCGGAGTTTGTTTGCTCCCAACAAACCAGCTGCTGCAGTGGGAAAAGTTCCTGGCGCGAGTCGGACGACTGATCCTGACTCAAAAAACGGAGCCGACAAGATCGACACTAGTTGAAACTCATATGTCAAGGGCAGCACGTCGTAGATTCCGAATGCTCCTCGAACTGCGGTCTTATCGTCGTGAAACGGTGCCCAGGAAAATCCGACTCTCGGTTCAACGTTTCGAAGTGTCGGGTTCGAAAAATATGGAGGCCCTAGAACCGGTTGTGTATCGGTGATCTGATGAAGACTTGTAAGCTTGTTACGAGTCTCTGTCGGTACAGTAGACATCTCGTAGCGTACCCCCAGATTCACGGTCAGATTTGAGAAGGAATGCATATCATCCTGAACATAGCCAGCGACAATGAGCTGTCGGAGATCGCGGGGAGTCACTAGGCCCGGAAGGGCAGCATTGAAGCTCGTGGGCTGATTTGTCAGAAAATTCTTGATACTGCCGAAGGCAAACTGTCCATTTGGTTGTGATCTGCCAATCTGGTTAGCTTGAATTCTCTCTACGGAACCGCCGAATTTTAGGGAATGTATCCCCTTCGTCAAAAAGGCATCATCGTAGTATTGGAACGAGTTGAAGTGGAAGTCATATTCACCTGCACTCCCTAAGCCACCCTGGTAAAGGGTAAGACCGGAGACGCTGAGTGCACCGACGTTTCTCCCCGGAAAGAAGCCCAATGACGTGTCTTTCGCAACTGGATTGATCGCAGCCAGGTTCTTCGGCGCGTAAGCAACTGATCGACTGAATCCGAAGCGCGCGGTGTTGATCAGGTTTGGCCGAAATGTGTGTGTCTCCTCTGTTGTGAAGAGTTGGCGTCGTGACAAAGTGCCCAAAAGCACTGTATGCAAGTTATCCGGAGCCTGTGTATCGCTGTCGTCGAACATATAGGTGGCATTTAGATTGTCAGACTCGGATAGTTTTTCGTCGAACCGCGTTGTAGCAAAGTTTTCCTTCGCGATTTGAGTGTTTACAACAAAAAAGTCCGCGCGGTCCCCGCGGAGAGTTCCGTTGGGAAGCGGATAAATTTTCAGAAAAGGAACTACATTGGGATCTACCGTCACTTGGCCACTAACGAGCTGGCCAGTTCGCGCGTTGGGGGATAGCACGACAGAACGCTGGCTCACCCCGAGAGTCTGGCGCAAGCCTTCGTAGTCACCGAACATGAAGATCTTGTCTTTCTTGATTGGACCTCCCGCCGTGCCACCGAATTGATTCCGCTTGAAAGGTGGAATGAAAGGCAAGCCGTTCACTGGATTAAAGTCGAACGGATTGCGAGCATCGAGCGCACTGTTACGGATAAATTCGTAAGCAGAGCCATGAAAAGAATTGGTGCCGGATCTTGTGATCGCATTGATAATGCCTCCCGAGCTGCGTCCATAATCTGCGGAGGCATTGCTCGTTACTACCGAGAACTCCTGGATAGCGTCTACGCCCAGGTCTCCGCCTAGAACGCTCCCGGGTGCACCATTTCCATAGTCGTTAATACTGACGCCATTCATCCGATAGTTATTCTGTTGCGGTCGATTTCCTCCTATGGTCAGCTGCGTTCCCCACCCCCGGTTAACTCTTCCTGGGTTTGCGTTTAGCCCCACTGCGGTTCTTACGGTGGCAACTCCCGGCTCAAGACTTGCGAGAGCAGTCCAGTCACGCGCATTCAGCGGCAACTCCCTAACTGTGTTTTCATTCACGACAGCGTTGATCGTAGAATTCGTGGTCGAAACTTCAGGCGCCTCCGACGTAACCTGCACTTTTTCGGTCAGTGCTCCAACACGCAACTGCAGGTTAACACCTATTTCTGATCCAACATCAACGATCACATTGTCTTCGACCGTCGTGGCAAAACCAGTAGCAGATGCCGTGACCTGGTATGTACCGGGAGTTAGATTCGGCACACGGTAGAGACCGCTTTGGTTTGTCGTAACTGTCGTCACGATTCCGGTTGCATTATTCCTGATTGTCACGTTTGCACTCGGAATGTTTGCACCTGAGGTGTCCCGCACCGTACCAACGATAGTGCCACCGGACACTTGAGCAGAACCGCGTTCCACGCTCAGTGGGCATATAAAAAGAATCACAATTATTTGCACACTGAACTTCTTGAGGGTCATCACGGACCTCCGAATCGATTTTGCTAAGGAGTCGCGCGTGGGTTTGCAGGTGATGACGGCTCGCTAAGCGGAACCGAGAATATTCCGAAAAAAACGAAATAAATCATTAATTTAAATTAAGGAGCTCCGCACGACGGGCAGGATGTCCGCGTGTAAAGCGGTTTGCAGCGATTACTTCGTGGCATAGCTGTTTGCGCGTGCCATGTAGTCTCGGTGGGAACCAGCCACAGCAATCGCCTGAAGCCCAGAGTTGATCGCCTGATTTTCTTCGGGGGCGCGCTTCTCAACTCGGATGCGAAACGCGTTGTTGATCTTGTCGACCGCTTCAAGACTTGGTGCCACATACGCGAGATACACCCAACCCGCATCCATCGTGTGGACCTCGCCTGTGTCGATTTCATAGGACGTGATCCATCCATCGTGAAGGAATTGCTCATACATCGGTTTTTGATACTTGTCCCACCACTCCCTCCAATCGTCGCGTTTGCCCGGCTGAGTCAGAGTTGAATTGACATAGAAGATGCCATTCTTGCCGGAAGCCGAACGACTCCCCCGTAGCAGAATTCGGAAAAGAAAGTCATGTTGTTTAAGGGAGGAATTCCCGATCTCGCTCGTTGGCAAATTGGAGAGGGCATTCAATGCGCTGTCCAAGGAAGGCAGTGTCGGAATCTCGAACCAGTAACCGTGCGTCACGCCTTCGTCTTCCTTGACAATCGTTGTGTAAACTCCAAAATCAAAAATCGTTCCATCACGCATCAGTCTCTCGAGCACAGGACGAACGTTCTTGTCGAGCTCTGACGTGTATGCGACCAGATGTTGCGGCGGAGTTTTCCATTCTGAAACAAAGCGATAAGTGCGCGGAGGTAGCGTCTGGGGATGCGCGGCACTGACAAGAAATAGACTTACAAAGATCGTTAAGACACATTTTTGCCTCATTAACACGACCCCCTTTACAAACTCACCCTTCGGAGCGACAGCAGGCTGAGATCTCGCGCGTACCGCGAGAGAATAGTCCCCCCGGTAAATGAGAGCCTCATTAATTTTTTTTAAGCCAACGATCCCATCGCTATTGCGGTGTAAATTCAGGACAGATGCTGTGTTGGCTGCCGTTGAGTTCAGAGGTTACTTCTGCTGCGTAAGGTCAGACGCGTGCCGGATCTCCGAGTGGCTTTGTCGGCGAAGGGCTATTGCTCAGCCATATGATCTGCAGCTGAGGTCAAAATAAACAGGAATTAACCTTGGATTTCTGCTGGGCAAGCTTATTCTTTCCACCGCTGTGAGTTATCGAAGCTCACTCACTGGCCTGGCCGTGAACAGGGATGTACCGAGCAAACCAATTTTCGGAGCACCCTTAATGATGGAAGCCCTCCACCTCCGCATGTCTTTTGACAAGCGATGCTGTTTCACATTTGCCCTGGTTATTTTTCTGTCGATCTCAGCCGTTACGCTTTCGGCTCAGGAACCTGCCCAAAGCGCAACCCGGTATCCGCAGTTCGTCATCTTCTACAGCTACCGTTCATCACCCGAGAATCGTCCCGCTTTACGGAAATACATCGAGACGGATGGCGTGGCGCAGTTCGAGAAATGGAAGTCCGAAGGTGTCTTCAAGGATTACATGATTCTCTTTGCATCATACGTCCACATAAACTCTGTGCCTTGGGACATGTTGATTCGCATCGACTTCGATACCTATGGCGATACGGACAAATGGAGAGAAGTCGAGCGGGCAATGCCGGCAGGTTTGCCGCCAAAGATTCTGGCTATCGGTCCTCCCGAAAATTTGAACGTTGGAGAGACGCTGGACGCATCCGGAATGAGCTCGCGAGGTGCAGCGAAAGCCGTCTATGACGTCTCGTATTACAAGTTCAAAGTTCCATTGGCTGCCGGTAAGGACTTCGTGCAGGGCTACGTTACGCCACAGCTCCAAGCTTTCGTGAAGGAGAGTGTCCTCGCTGGATACGGTCTATACCTCAACAAATATGAAGGAACTGATTGGAGCTATCTGATCCTGTCGGAGTACTCGGATACAAAAACGTTCGAGCTGCGCGTGTCAAATAAATCAAAAATCCGCTCTCTCTTGGATCCGGCATGGAAGGCCTTAAACGACATCAAGACGGAACACATCCGCGACGAGCCCCACGGATTTATCGCAGAGCGCATCGTGCCCCGTTAATGTTGATTGTAGGCACGGCAGCAGCAAGATCTGAGAAGCCCGCTGTGTGATCGATGAGTGGAAATTGAAATGTTGATCGCGGAAGAATTCTCCAAGTATTTTGGATCTGTGTGTGCGCTGAAAGAGGTCGGGCTCTCCCTGCCGGATGGCCAAATTCTGGGACTCATAGGTCCTAATGGCGCAGGTAAGACGACATTTCTGCAGGGCCTCGCTGGTCTCCTTCCGATGAGCTCAGGACGACTAAGCTGGAATGGAGTTCAAGTTCCACTTCGAAATCGGCCAAAGTTACTGTTCTATCTGGAGGACGGAATTGCTCCACATCCTGATCTTTCCGTCGGTGCTGTCCTTGATTTTTATGCAAAGATCTTCGGACGCGGGGGCAACGAGAGGGATGAAGCACTTGAGAGGTTTGACCTTCCAAGTTATGCCTCCAACCGGATTAAATCTCTCTCAAAAGGCACTTTGAAACGATTGCTCCTAAGCCTAGCTTGGCTCGCTCACCAAGAAGTGCTGCTTCTCGATGAACCTTTCGATGGTCTGGATCTAAGACAGGTGCGCGGAGTTACATTGTCTTTGCGAGATCTGACAAGATGCGGCAGGAGTCTACTGCTTTCAATCCATCAACTGAGAGACGCGGAGCGATCCTGCGATCGGTTTGTGCTTTTGAATTCTGGTGGAGTAGTGGTTGCTGGCACTTTGCCTGAGCTGCAAGTAAAGATTGGACGCCCAGATGCCAATTTGGAAGATGTGTTTTATGCACTGGTCTAAGCTCAAACTTTTATTCCTGATCGAGTTGCGCACCCTCTTTGCATCTCGCGCTTTTTGGATCCTGCTGCTCATTTCTTCTCCTCTGACTGGCTATAGTTTTATGACAGCGATTGACCTCTATAACCAGTCCAGCCGCGCTGCCTTGACATCGCCTCAGCTAGCGACGGGATTGAACCCATTCGATGGAATTATTGTCCCGACTCTTGGCGGACTATATCTCGTCTTGACTTTGCTTTTCCCATTTCTGGCCATTCGCATGTTGTCAACGGACAAAGCCTCAGGAGCATTTCGCATCTTACTTCAGTTACCCTCATCTGCTGTTGATTTGATCGCCTCTAAGACTCTCGTGCTAGCGTGCGCTCTTCTGGTAGTAGAAATTCCAGGCATTCTGGCCATCGTTCTTTGGCGAGTCTCCGGTGGCCACGTTTATGTACCGGAAGTGTTTTCTATATTGCTTGGTCACGCTCTCTACGGACTAATCATTGGTGCCATCTCACTTTTCGCGGCAGCCATCACAGGGAGTGCCTCCACCGCTGCGATCGTCGCCCTTGGCTTTACGTTGGGTTCATGGGTTTTGGACTTCGCCGCTCTCGGCAGTAACGCTTTTGTTCGCGGCATTGCACGCCTCTCTTTGACGGCAGCTCTTAAACCGTTTGAACAAGGTCTTCTCGTCGGGGCCACGATCGTAGGTGGCAGTACTGCAATCCTTATGTTCCTTGTGCTCACCACGGTCTGGTGGCACCCAGGTAGGCTGATGTGGGAAAAATCATACGCTTCAACAGCAATCGTCATTGCGTGGATATTTATTGTTGTTTTCGCAAGATACACAGGATCGGCGGATTTTACAGAAGATCGGCGACATTCCCTTGCGCCAGCCGTGGTGACTGCATTAAGGCAGATTCAGAAACCGATTCGGATCACTGTCTATCTGGGTTCCGAAGATCCTCGTCTCCTTGATTTCAGCCAATCCGTTCTTGCGAAACTTCGTCGTGCACTACCTAAAACCAAAGTGGATTTTCCGTTGGGACGCGGGGGCGGATTCCTCGGATCGACTCAAGAAGACAAATACGGGTTGATCATTTATTCGGTTGGAACAAAGGAGGCACAAAGCCGTTCCACATCGCCAGAGGAGATTCTGCCACTACTGTGGGAGTTGGCCGGAATCGACCCTCCAATCCAGCAATCTGAATCTCCTTATCGCGGTTATCCTCACATAATTCACTCCTCCCGATTATCCGAGATATGTTTCTATCTCGCTTTGCCGTCGATCTCACTCTTAGGATTAGTGCATTCAATGAGGAGCTAAGTATGCAGTGTTTCTTTGTGCTTATCTTGACAGCCGTCACTTTTTTGCCTGCGGCAAGAGTTATTGATTTTTCCTCCGAAGCATTAGGAACAGAGCCCAAGAGTATGACACCTGTTGTTGGCGTCTGGACGATTGCCCAAGAGGGAGACAAGAAAGTGCTCATGGTGAACGGTAGTAAATGGAAGGAGGGTCAGCCGGCCACGAACTTGGCAGACAAAGCGCGTGCTTTGTATGGCGATCGATATGCAGAGTTCCTCGACAATGTGCGGGCTTTTGCGTATTACCCTTACGCCGTTGCAAAGGACGTTGAAGACTTCCGCGAAGGGGAAATTAGCATGCGTTTTAAGCCTTTAGCGGGAAGAATCGACCAGGGCGCAGGCATTCTCTTTAACTTGAAACCGACTGGCGACTATCTGACACTGCGTGCCAATGCCTTAGAAAACAATCTCGTGTTGTGGCAATTCAAGAATGGAAAACGAAGTCCTGTGAAGTGGGTTCGGAATACTCCGACTGCTACTAGGCAGTGGCATGACCTAAAGGTAAAGGTAGCGGGGACCAAGGTAGAAGGTTTTCTCGATGGAAAGTTGCTGCTGGAACATCAACTCACGCAGCCAGTCACCGGCAAAATCGGAGTTTGGTCAAAAGCTGACAGCGTTATGTATATGGATCAGTATGTTGTTGATCTGAGATAGGAGCCCTGAGGTTCTTATATGGAAAATTTAAGCCGAATCTCGAAAGCTCCAAAGATCTGGTCGATTGTGCGCGTTGCCAGCGGGAATTTCCTCGAAATGTATGACTTCATGGTCTTTGGTTATTACGCCCCAGAGATCGCTCGGACATTCTTTCCGACTGCCAGTCAATTCGCATCTCTGATGCTTACTCTGATGACCTTCGGTGCTGGGTTTCTGATGCGCCCTCTTGGAGCTATCGTACTTGGGACCTACACCGATCACCATGGCCGTCGCGCAGGCCTCATTTTGACTCTCGGGCTGATGTCAGTCGGCACTGTCTCAATCGCTTGTCTGCCTGGGTATCAGAAGATAGGACTCATTGCGCCACTTCTCGTCTTGCTGGGCCGATTACTACAGGGATTTTCGGCAGGTGCTGAGTTGGGTGGCGTTTCTGTTTACCTCTCCGAAATTGCCACCCCAGGACACAAAGGGTTCTACGTAAGCTGGCAATCGGCTAGCCAACAAGTAGCCGTTATATTTGCAGCTATTCTGGGCGTAATACTCCACTCACGCTTCTCGCCGGCACAGATGGTGGCTTGGGGATGGCGTGTGCCATTGCTGATCGGTTGCAGCATTGTGCCGCTCCTTTTTCTGTTGAGGCGAACGCTCGAAGAAACAGATGAATTTAAACGCCGAAGAACTCGTTTGAGCGGGCGCGAAATTCTGGTCTCGCTTGCGAATAATTGGCGTGTTGTGGCCATCGGGATGCTTCTGACAACGATGACTACGGTGTCCTTCTACATGATTACTGCGTATACTCCGACGTTCGGTAGTACCGTGCTGCGTCTTCCGAGTAGCGACAGCCTTCTTGTCACGTTGTGTGTGGCAGCCTCCAACCTATTTTGGCTGCCGATTATGGGGGCTTTCTCAGATCGTGTGGGGAGAAAGCCGTTGTTGCTTGCGTGCACGCTGCTTGCTCTCATCACTGCCTACCCAGCACTGGCGTGGTTAGTGGTTGCGCCGTCGTTCTCCCGATTGCTCGTGGTCGAACTGTGGTTGTCATTTCTTTACGCGAGTTATAACGGAGCAATGGTTGTCTTTCTCACAGAAATGATGCCCATTGAAGTCCGAACATCTGGTTTTTCTCTTGCATACAGCCTCGCGACGGCTATTTTTGGCGGCTTCACGCCTGCCATCAGCACATATCTAATTCATGTAACCGGCAATCGAGCCATTCCGGGACTATGGCTATCCTTTGCAGCGGCATGTGGATTGGCTGCCACTCTGGTTGCGAGGTCAGAACTGAAAAGCAGCCTGGAGGCGCAAGCCGCGGTTCCCGTCAGTGCGCGTTAGATCCGGCCTGCCGTTGCAACCCAAATTACCTACCCGACTCTCGCAAATGATTTTCAAAGCAACTGAAGAAGCGCTGGAGCAGAAAGGAACAATGGTCGATACGTAACTAATTCGAATGTGTTGCGGCCGATGGACGTCCAGACTCACGATACAAACACTGGCCGGGATTTGTCCACGGCACTGAATCGTATCGCGAGCCGCCTGTGACCTTACCAGCAACTTTCGATAGGAACAACCTTTCACCACTCAGACCCGAGACGTGGAGATACACGATCTTCGAGAGTTCGCAATACCCGGATGAACGCTCGATTGTGAGTTTGCGGATCAGGGAATCAGCGGCACATCGCAAAGAGGCCAGCACCTAACGAACTCATGCGGAACTGAACGGGACGAGCAACTCACCAGCGCCGTTAGGAATTGCCCTTGCTGCGACTGACGAATAGCTGTCTCGGTTCAACCTTGCCATTCCTGTTCCGGAAGTAATTCTGAGTCCTCAGGTGTGTAGGAATCGAAAGACGAACAAGGATCGGTTTCCGCTCACCAGATCACCTTGACTCCGAGTTGGATCTGGCGTGACGTCGTTTGCGTCGCCGTAAGCCGGCCCGCGTTGGCGAGCAGGTTGCCCGACTGGTTAAAGATTGCGTTCGTGCTCAGCGGCACCGCGAAGTTTGTGTGATTCAGAATGTTGAAAAACTCGGCCCGGAACTGCATCCGAAATGCTTCGGAGATGCGCGAAACAGGCACATTCTTGTATGCGGACATGTCAAGGTCGAGCAGGCCTGGTCCGACGACGCCATTGCGGCCCGAATTACCGAGTAGCGTGGCGGGCGACGGGAATGTGAAGCATTGCGTCTTGATGTAGTGCTGTGCGTTGCCGGAATTGACTGGGTGCTTACATTCGGGGGTGCTCAGGATGTTAGGGTATCCGATGGGATCGTCGCTGTTTAAGCCGAGCGGATCCCCAGAGATCATCGCTGTAAATGGCGTTCCCGAAGTCGAGTTCAGAATCGTTCCGAGCTCCCAATTGCCTAGTATGGCCCTCGCGAGCGCGTTCCCGCTCGGTGCAGGCACATTCCATAGAGAGCTGAGTGTAAACGTGTGAAAGATGTTGAAATCGCAGAATCCCTTGCGGTGCGCCTTATCAAAAAATAGAGGACTGGTAATTCCATTCAGGAACTGATCGCCGCGCGATGCTGCCGAGCCGGTGTCCAGGCACTTGCTCCAGGTATATGAGCCCTGAATCTGGAAACTATGGCTGAGCGGCTTGCGCACCATGGTCTGCAATCCGTGATAGTACGAGTCGCCATCCCACCAGTCGGACCTTAAGACCCCCGCGTTCGGGTCTTGCCGCGTCCCGCTCCCTTGCGGCGTCGGCCATACATAGCCTTGCGCAGTTTTCGCTACAGGCAGAACGATGTTGGAATCGTCCATCGTAAAAGCATTGTGAATTCCACGAGACCCAACATACGCGGCCTGCAGCGTCAAGTCGGAAATAAGCTGGCGCTGGATCGTGAGATTCCAGTTCATGATGTAGTTGCGAGGTGGGTCGGGCTGGATGTAGGTGCTACCCAGTCCCGTCAATGAGGAGAAATTTGCCAGACTGAATGCGCCCTTCGGGAAGGAGCCGGCCGGCAGATTCCGCACCGTCGTGCTTACTACGAATGGCGTACCTTGAGCAGCCTTCGGCGTGTAAATGTAAAGCAGCGGGAGGTGATCGTAAACACCGAAACCACCGCGCACGACCGTCCTGGCGTTCTTCTGCGGATCCCATGCGAAGCCGATCCGCGGTTCGAAGTTCTTGAGGGTTGGATTATTTGTGAAATACGTGTGGACCGGCACTGGCGCTCCGCCGTTCAAGTTCACAACTGTCTGAAGTCCGTCGTGAGCTTCGATCGGGTTGGTGCTTATTTCATAGCGTATGCCGTAATTGAGAGTCAGCGACGGGGTAAACCGCCAGTTGTCGTGGAAATAGCCGCCGATGATCGACTGCCTGAGCCCGGCTTCTTTCGACCGGGCTGGATCGAGGGCAAACAGGCTGGTCGGTTGGTTTGTCAGGAATTTCGCCAGTGAGCCAAAGGCAAACAGACCGTTCGGTCTGCGGAGCGCGAACAGGTTGTACTGCGATCGCTCAAACGAGAAACCGACCTTGAACGAATGCGTGCCGTGTGTAATGAAAGCGTCGTCGTAAAACTGGTATGAGTTTCCAATATGGTCGAAAAACGAGTTCGCTCCAACTCCTCCGTTGAAGGTCGTAAGTCCAGGAACAGTGATGATTGCAGCCGCCCGGCCAGGGGCAGTACCTAAGCTGAGATCGGCAGCCTTGGGATTGATCGCAGCTCCGGCAGTGTTCACGAACCCTTTGGTCCGGTTGTAGCCCCCTCGGACCGTGTTGATGAAGTTCTGAGTGAAGACGTGAGTTTCCTCGATCGCGATCAGTTGGCGGCGAGTGAGATTCCCGAAGAACTCGTTGTTCAACGAATCAGGAACGTCAAAGCTGGCGTCGTCAAACATATATGTGCCGAACAAGCTGTCTGTGTTCGAGAAGTGATGATCAATCCGCGTGGTAAAGAAGTTCTCTTTCAATGTTTGGTCGGTGGCGACGTTGTAGACGCCCGTATCCCCGGCGCCAAGGAGCCCCGCATTCGGCAGCGCCCAGAAATCGAGATAGGGTTTCACGGCAGGGTCCACGGTCACGTTGCCGGTCGAGAGCTGCCCGTTTCGCGCAGCCTGCGATGGAACCGTGTCGCTGAATGTGACACCCTGGTTCAGGCGCAAGCCTTCGTAGTTACCGAAAATGAATGTCTTATCCTTGATGATCGGTCCTCCCGCTGACCCGCCGAACTGGTAACGCCGTAGCGGAGGCTTCGTCGCGGCATCGAAGTAGTTGCGTGCATCAAGCGAGCTGTCGCGAAAGAAACCAAATCCCGCGCCATGGAATGCGTTGGACCCGGTACGCGTAATGGCATTGATTACACCGCCAGAAGTTCTTCCGTATTCCGAAGAATAGTTGCTGGTCAAAACGGAGAACTCGCTGATTGCATCGACGCCCAGATTGGCACCGCCGGCGCCGCCAGGTGCGCCATTCGAATAGTCATTAATGCTCACGCCGTCAATCCGATAATTGTTCTCCTGTGGGCGGTGACCGGCGACGGTGAGCTCGTCGCCAAAGCCACGGTTGCCGCGTGAGGATGTCGCACCGACTGTCGACTGCGTGCGAACGCTGGTGACACCCGGTTGCAGCGTTGCCAGGCTCGTCCAATCACGCCCGTTCAACGGAAGCTCGCGAAGCGTGGAAGCATTCACGACTGAGCTCAGCGTCGACGTCGACGTATCCACAATGGGTGTTTCCGCTGTAACCTCAATTTTGTCCTGAGCGGCGCCGACCCGTAGGATCAAATCAATAGTCAGTTCAGCTCCTACTGTAAGAACAACACTCCTTCGCACAAGGTTCGAGAATCCCCGCGCGGAGGCAGTCACGTCATATGTTCCAGGTAAAAGGTTCGCTGCACGGTAGAACCCGCTCTCATTCGAATTCAACTCGGTGTCAACGCTCGTGGCGACGTTGTGCACGATCACTTTCGCATTGGGCAGAGCAGCTCCAGAAGTGTCGGAAACCGTGCCGGCAATGACTCCGCCGGCGACTTGGGCAGAGACGGAGGATACGACGCTACTTGCGATAATCAACGCAACGACGAATGTGCACGCATCACGACGACGCATACGAACCTCGCTTTCGCTGCTACACCGCTAAATTGGACGCGACGATACAACAGGTTGCCCATTAACTTTTCCTTAATGTTTGTTCATGGAAACTCGAGGCCAATATCAGCTGGGTTCCGCAATCTTTCGCGCGGTCGATCTCAACCAATTCGCGGATATGTGAAGTGCGGACACACACGGATTATCGGTACAACTTCGGTACAACGAGAGAGAGAGAGAGAACGAACGGTGTGTTGGGCTCCTAAGCACACCAAAGCAAGCACTTGGATTTTTGATTTCGGTTCCAGAGCAAGCGTCGGAGGTTCAAATCCTCACTACTCTTGCGAGCAGCTGGAAATTGTCATGCATTTCCGCCTACCGTGGTGCGGCTGTTGTGAGTTGATCCTGCTCGCGTGGCGCTGTCTACGCCATCAATCGACCTGCGCATCACCGGGCGAACGGCCCGCGAATGAAACTCAGCGTGCGGCTTGATCGCGAGTTCTCCCGGAGGAAGACTATGGCAGAGTCTCGAAAGCAAGGACACGGGCACCATATTTTCCTTCGCCAGGGGACACTGCTATATACAAGCGGTTCAGTTCGGGAACGAGGAGACACGTCTTCGCTCCGGGCGCAGTGGGTACCTTGGCGATTAGCTCGTAGTGATCGGCATCCTTCTGTTGATACACGGCGATATATCCCTCAGCTCCAGGCACATAGATGCGCTTCCGCGCCCTGTCGAAAGCCATGCCGTCAGAATGTCCAGCTGTCTCCCATGCCCCGACCTGCTTACCACTCTGCGTATCTAAAACGACGAGCTTGGCCGGCTTGCGGCAGACGATAAAAAGACGATGGTTGGGTTCGTCGAGGATCATCGGCGAATTCTCGCCAGCACTCTCAAGCCGCCAGCGATCAACGATCTTCATGCTGTCACGATCTACGACGTCAATCTCATTATGGTCCGTGACGTTGACGAACATCCGCTTACCCTGCGACTCAAGCGCCATGCCTTCGACGTGCGCGGAGTCAAACTTGAGATCGGCCTTCTTGCTAAAGTCCCTCGTATCGATTACCGAAAGCACCGACTCCTTCATTTGTACGTCTTTGCCCCCGGTAACCACATAAGCCTGGTGCTTGTCCGGATCGTAAGCGAGCGAATCCGCGCCCGGGATAAGTGGGACTTTCTTCAGGAGTTGAAAATCTGGGCCGTTGAGGACCTTCGACATACTCTCTCCGCCGTCGGTCACAAGCAGCTTTTGTGAGGCAGGAAGATAGAGGATGCTGTGCGGCACCTCGAAGCCTCGGATTGTCCTGAGCCACCTGGTGCTCTTCAGATCGAAGACCTCCAGCGTGCCGTGGTCCTCGGCTGCCAGGAACAGCCGATTGCCATTGACATCAGCGGCAAAATGATCGAAGTCGCCAGAGTACTTTGGCAAATCAACGCTCGCTACAAGTCTTAGCGGTGTGCTATCACTGGCTGCCGCACACGTTACGCAGAGAACTGCCAACGTTAGCAAAGCTCTCCTCATGTTCTTTCCCCCACGCATTTTGAAGCTTAGTTAGAGAGCATGAGCCGTTCCTGAAGTGAGGATGAAATTTCATTCAGGAAATACGCTCGAACCGAGGGAGAATGTCGCGCTAGCCCAAATGACCATTTTTATGAACGAACTTTCATTTTGAGTTCATGTGCGGTTCATTGCAGCCGCGCCTAATATGGAGCCGAGAATGCGCATTTTGTTGATCGAGGATGAAGTGAAGTTAGCAAGCTTCATCAAGCGAGGCTTGATCGCCGAAAGATATGCAGTTGATGTTGCCAAGGATGGTCGAAGCGGACTGGAGCTCGCGCAAGCGTACCAGTACGACCTTGTACTTCTTGACCTCATGTTGCCCGGCATGGATGGCAGTGAAGTGCTGCGCCGAATCCGGAGGGAGAACTCTTCCGTGCCAGTGCTGATTCTTTCTGCCCGCGACACCGTACAGGACAAGGTTGCGAATATGGAGACCGGCGCCGACGATTACCTCACGAAGCCCTTTGCGTTTGCCGAGCTGTCGGTTCGCATCAAGGCGCTGATGAGACGAGGTCCAGTGAATCGCGCGAGCACTATTCGAGTGAGCGATCTTGAGTTGGACCGGCTCTCGCAGCAAGTCAAGCGCGCCGGACAGCGCATCGATCTTACTTCCAAAGAATACGCGCTCCTTGAGTATCTTATGAGCAATGCCGGACGAGTCCTCTCGCGCAATATGATTATCGAGCACGTGTGGGATGAGAGCTTCGACGGAATAACCAACATCGTCGACGTTTACATCCGGCATCTCCGAAACAAAGTAGATACCGGCCATGATTCCAAACTTCTGCGCACGGTGCGCGGAGTGGGTTACACAATTCGGGAAGGAGCGGAAGGATGAACTTCAATTCCCTCCGTTTACGAATGGCAGCATTGTACGCCGGCGTGCTTGCCATTTGCCTCGTGATCTTCGGTGCGGCGGTTTATCTGGGGCTGGCACGCTATCTCGATTCCAATCTAAGAAACTCGCTTCGGAGTGATGCTCAATCAATCGGCGAGAAGTTGCTGGTCGATGTGAAACGGAAGGGCGAATCATTCGTCACAGGCGAAATCAACGAAATGGCGCCGGAAATCAGTGGACGATTCATCCGCATTACACGGCGCGACGGAAGCACACTGTACCAATCCCCGGCTCCCATTAATCAAAAGTTCCTTCCATCAAGAATTCCCATTTTGCGAAGCTGGGGCTCTCGTCCGTTTTCGCTTGTGGAGTCGGGAGCCGGCAGCCATCCCGTGCTGATTGAAGCCGTTCCCTTTGTCATACCCAACGGCACTTCCTTTTTGATAGAGGTTGGAGCGTCCTCCCGCGATATTCAGTCAGTCCTGCACGGGCTGATCCTCACCCTACTGTTTGGGATGCCTGTCATTATCGCGGCAGCCATCCTGGGTGGCATCGTGATCATGAAGCGTGCTCTGCGTCCGCTTGACGAGATCACGCACACGACCGAAACAATAACGTCTCGCAATTTCGGCGAGAGGCTGCCCGTAGTTCGATGGCGCGCCTAGAAGACTCCTTCCGTCACATCAGCCGGTTCTCGGCGGATGTATCACATGAATTGCGTACACCACTCACGATCCTTCGAGGCGAGCTTGAATCACTTACGCAATATGAGCACTTATCACCCACAGCCCTGGAAATCGTCGGCAGCGCACTCGAGGAGATTGCGCGGCTGAGCAAGATCGTGAGCCAGTTATTGGAGATTTCCAGGCTTGAGGCCGGTGATGCGACCAGAGAAGTTACGACTGTGAATCTCGGTGAGCTTGCAACCTCCACGGCAGAGCAAATGCGATTGCTCGCCGACGAAAAGTCGATTCGACTGGAATATCTAGTTTCTTGCGGAGTGATGGTAGTGGGTAACCCATCGCTGCTGAAGCAAGTCGTGGTCAATCTTCTTGACAACGCCATAAAGTACACACCTTCGGGCGGCTCAGTAGAACTCCTAGTTGAGATCCAAGGATCCAAGGCAGTGCTCGAAGTGCGCGACACCGGGATTGGGATCCCAGGCAGCGCGTTGCCGCACATTTGTGAGCGGTTTTATCGAGCAGACAAAGCCAGATCGCGAGACTCGGGAGGTGCGGGCCTCGGACTTTCGATCGTGCAGTCGATCTGCTCGGCACAGGGTGGGGAGTTATCGATTTTCAGTAGTGAAGGAGAGGGCACCCGGGTTCGTATCGAGATGCCCCGGGCTAATGGTAGAGCTCAATCGACCGAGGAAAGCGCGGCAAGAGAATATCTGCATCTGGAGCGCTGAAGTCCACAGTTGAACTGAACGCTACTCCTCTCCTGAGAAGAAGGTTTGCTGAAGAGTCGCCGGCTCATCGAAAACCGGCAATGGAGAGGCAGCGATGTTCACTCGAATTCAAACGCGTGCGTGTTTCTACTTCGCAGTCGCAGTTTTCGTAAGCTTACTGGCATCCTCACTGCGAGCGCAGACCGTTGGCGCAACAGTATCGGGTACGGTTGCAGATTCGTCCGGTTCAGTGATTCCGAACGCGCAAGTCACGATTCGCAACACTGAAACGGGAAGCGTGACCACAGTCACATCAAGCTCACAAGGGTTTTATGTCGCACCGAATCTTCAGCCGGGCGACTATGAAATACGAATCGCAGCGAGCGGATTTGCGACGACGCAGTCGCGCGTCAAGTTGGAGGTCGGCGCTCAACCTTTACTGAACGTCAGCCTGCAACCCGGCAACGTGACACAAAGTGTCGAAGTAAAGGACTCACCCGCTGATGTTGAGCTGGCATCCTCTCAAATCAGCGAGGTGGTCGACGCGCAGACAGTCCGCGAGCTTCCACTCAACGGACGCGATTGGACCCAGCTCGCAATCTTGCAACCCGGAGTAGCGGCAGTCAGAACAGAGAAAGCCGTAGCCGTCGGAGCCGATCGCGGCAATCGCGGCTATGGCGTGCAGATCACGATCGCTGGCGCTCGACCGCAGCAGAATAACTATCGCCTCGACGGAATCAGCATCAACGATTATTCCAATGGTGCACCTGGTAGCGTCGTAGGTCTCAATTTGGGAGTCGATGCAATCCAGGAATTCTCGGTAGTCACGAGCAATTATTCGGCGGAGTATGGAAGAACTTCGGGTGGCGTGATCAACGCAATTTCCCGGGCTGGCACTAACCAGTTTCACGGCAGTGTCTACGAGTTCTTCCGCAATAGCGCCCTGGATGCTCGCAACTTTTTCGACCGCGCGCAGATTCCTCCCTTCAAGCGGAATCAATTTGGTGCCTCAGCGGGAGGTCCGATTACTAAAGATCGGACTTTCATCTTTGGAGACTATGAAGGACTCCGCCAATCGCTCGGATTTACTTCCATCGGACAAGTGCCTTCTCCAGCTGCGCGAGCGACTGCCAGCCCGGCAACTCAGCCTTATCTAATTTTCTATCCACTGCCGAATGGACCCACGCCTGCAGGTAGCTTGACTGGACAGTACTCACTTGTCGGACAACAGATCACACCTGAAGACTATTTTACTGTTCGTGGGGACCACCGGATCAGCGACAAAGACGCACTGCATGGTTCGTACATGTTCGACAACGGTACGTTTACTCAGCCGGATTCGCTCAACGACATCTTCCTGCGCTCACATACTCGGCGGCAATCTGGTTCAGGTGAAACAACGCATACTTTCAGCCCAACTCTAATCAACACCGTTCGCTTCGGAATAAGTCGCGTGGCCGCAGATATAAACGGTTCAGCCCCAGGACCCGTGGCGGCAGGAAACGATCCCAAACTGGGAGTGGTGCCTGGACAGAACGCGCCCAGTCTCATCACTGCTGGCATCATCACCTTCGGTGGCGGCGTGAACGGGCCATCGGCTTACCATTACGGATGGACATCGATTCAGGCTTATGACGACGCCTTTCTCACCAAAGGCAAGCACTTCCTAAAGTTCGGTTTTGCGTTCGAGCGCATGCGAAACAATATTCTCGCGCTGTCCAATCCTAGCGGGCTGTTCCGCTTCAACTCCGTTGCCACCTTCATGGCAGGGCAGGCCAACGAATTCGACGCGAGCGTTCCCGGCACAACGTCCCCTCGCAATATGCGGCAGAATCTCTTTGCTGGTTATCTGCAGGACGACATTCACCTCGGGCCATATCTAACCTTTAATCTGGGATTGCGCTACGAGATGGCTACGGTTCCCACTGAGGTGAACGGCAAACTCTCGACTCTCCGAAGTCTGACCGACGCACAACCGCACTTGGGCGATCCCTATTTCTCCAATCCGACGACGAAAAACTTCGAGCCTAAGATTGGCTTTGCTTGGGATCCTTTCCATACTGGAACAACCTCAATACGCGGAGCCTTTGGTTTCTTCGACAGCTTGCCCCTCCCCTATCAATTTGAGCTACTCTCATCCTTGGCGGCGCCCTTCCTGGAGTTGGGTAGCGCAGTCCCGCTCCCTCCTGGGGCTTTTCCCAACGGATCGTTTTCACTCATTTCCGCGTCGCCTAGTGCCTTGCGGCAGACCTATATCCAGCCGAATCCCAGCCGCAATTACGTTATGCAATGGAATCTCTTCCTCGAGAGGCAGATAGTGAAAAACCTCACCGTAACAGCTGGGTACGTCGGCACGCGCGGAATTCATCAGCCGTTTCGCTCAGACGATGTGAACACGGTGCTGCCAACCGCTACACCGCAGGGACTACTCTGGCCAACGCCGCGAAATAGCGGAACGAAACTAAATCCTAATGTGGGACAGATCGCAGCACTCGCGTGGACTGGACATTCCTACTACGATGGACTTCAGTTGCAGGTTGTAAAGAGAATGAGTCATGGACTCCAGAGTCAAAGTTCGTTCACCTACAGCAAGGCCATCGATGACGGTTCTGCAAGTCTTGCGGGAGACCCATTCGCAAATTCCATTTCTGGGCTCTTCTTCTTCGACGAACGATCGCGACGCGGTCCTGCAGATTTCAACATCGGAAAGAACTTTGTTCAGAATCTGATCTGGATTGCCCCTGCGGTACAGTCGTTGCACGGTCCACTTGCCTGGGCTGCCAATGGTTGGGAGCTCGGTGGAATTTTTCAGGCTAGCGACGGACTTCCGTTTACACCGTTGGTAGGCGGCGACCCACTTGGGCTCAAGAACACTGCCCCATACGACGTTCCCGACCGAGTCCCAGGATGCGGTTCGCCAACGCGGCTGCAATACAACATTCCGGCTCAAGGTCAGGTCCAATACATCAACTTGAGCTGCTTCGCCTCCCCTAACCCACTCACAAGACTTGGGAACGTTACGCGCAATTCGCTCACCGGTCCAGGGCTGAAGAACCTTGATTTGTCGATTTTCAAGAACAACAAGATTCCCGCAATTTCAGAGGCGTTCAACGTCCAATTCAGAGCGGAGTTCTTCAACATCCTAAATTTCACGAATTTTGCTCCGCCCAGTTCGGGAAAGACATTATTCCCTGTGACCGGAGGAACAACACCGATCACTGGTGCAGGTTTGGTCACTTCAACTCAGACCGCCTCGCGCCAGATTCAGGTTGCGCTGAAGATCAGCTGGTGAGCGGCTATTTTGAAGCGATGCACAGGCATGAAGCAGCGGCTCTGGGAGTCTCGTTTGTGTAGGAGTGGAATTGCGGGATAGGTAACCACCCCAAGGCGCAAATGCTGGGGCGGGAGGTTGTTCCGATTATCCAAATTGAACTGAGGAAATTTATGACATTAGCAAGAGCAATTGTTTGGGCGTCACTCTTGGTTCTGTCCTTTGAGGTGCTGGCCCAGGACCAAACAAAACCCGATTCTCAGCCACCGAAAATCTACGCCCAGAGACTCGTGAACGACACCTTAGCCAAGCACAAGGAAGTTGTGATCATGGCCTTCCATGTCACGCCACCCAATCAATCGAAAAATGTAATCATCGCCTCGAATATTGGCCGGATCGGCAAGAAAGCCGACGAAGACGATATGCGAGTGATCGATACCGGCGTGAGCAATCTGGAAGTAAACAAAACTGGAAATCACTTCGAAGATGAACTTCCGCTGCTTGATGAGGCTGGCAAGAGAATCGGTGCCGTAGGAATTGTATTCAATTACAGACCCGGCCTCGATAAGAAGAAGCTCGCTAAGCAAGCGGAAAAAATCCGCGATGAAATGGCGAGGCAGATTCCATCGAAAGAACAATTATTCCAAGAAACAAAAGACTAGTTCTTAGCACAAGAGCGCATTCGGCACTTATTCATTCCGAAGCTTAGGATCCCGACATGCTTTGGAAAACGAACTCGAAGTCTTGAGTTCATTATCGCCAGAGCAATTGGGTTCATGGTTGAGTGGATTTGCTCAGATTCGCGTTTCAGGCGAACTAGAGCGTTCGGACTGGGTGAATGCGCCCTCCCAATTTGTCGAACAACTCTCGGCACACCTTTGGACGACACATCAGCTCGACAGCTTTCGAAGCGCGGCCATGGCATATGCGGATCGTCTCCGCGCGGCAGCTCCTCCGCAGCCTCCGCCAATTCCACGGCTCGGAATCACTATTATTGGAAAGGGAATGTCTTCCTATGATGCGCCGTTATTTCGAAAACTCCGAGGCCAAGGCGCTTACTTCAATCGTGTCAATCCGGAGAATGGCCTGAGGACACTCCTCGATGCAGTTGCGGCAAGGGCGAAAGCCCATCGCGTTGCTTTCGCGCACTGGTATATCGACGGTGGCAAAGCGGATGACCACGACAGTGCGCTGACCTGTGTCTCTTATGAATCATTGGAGCCGGCACGGAATGCTCTGTTGCGAAAGATGCGGTCTGAAATAGATCGTCCCGGAATGGGACCCGAAGCGCTTCGGACCATTCTTGCCCGCATGCGACCGGCTGACATCGGACTGGGTAACTCTGGAAACGCGATCCTCGATCGCTTTCAGCTAAAACTGCTGACAGAAGGTTCCGGAACTCAGATCTTCAGCACAACATTCGCGCAATGGGCCGCTCGCGAGGCATTGCGACGTTCCCAACCGCTGACCTTGCTCGTGCGCTTCGCCCCGCGGCAACGACAAAGGCCGATGAATGAGTTGTTATCCGCGAGCCGGGAACGAGCTGAACCAGATGTGATCGGCTCACTCATCGACGGAGATATGGGCGCGTACTACAACTGGCTTAATCAGCAGCGACTCCCTGGAACAGAACAATCCTCTTTTCTGGTTTGGTTCGAAGGGCACACCCAAGCCGTCGCCATCGGTCCTTCGATGCCGCGAGGAACGGAATCAAACAACGCGACTGAGTTGAAAGACTTGCTTTCCTGGATTGCCTAGCTCCGATAGGTCAAGCTTTTCCGATTTACATCAGGTAAGTCATTTTGGCTGTGTGGAGGACTCATGAAAAAGTTTTCACGCCGAGACATTCTGAAGACCAGCGTGCTTGCTTCCGCAGCAGCAACCGTGCATGGCGTAGCACCTATTGCGGCAGCAATAGAGATTGCACCCGATGCAGCGGAGCCATTTTTTGCACCTCCCCTGCGCGATACGAACGATGAAGCGATGAAGCGCGCCCGGAGAGAGCGGCTGCTGTTAGATGTTGGTTGGCGCTTCCACTTTGGGCACGCCGACGAACCTGCGAAAGATTTCGGATTCACTGGCAACTTCCAGAAAACGGGCAATTTCGTGCCTCCCGGCGCACTGGCCTTCGACGACAGCCAATGGCGCGACCTCGACCTACCACACGACTGGGCTGTCGAGCTGCCGTTTCAAAACGATCCCGCGTTGAGGTCCAAGGGTTTCTATCCACTCGGAAAGAAATATCCAGCCACCAGTGTCGGTTGGTATCGGCGCGTCTTCGAGCTGCCGGCTGAAGACAAAGGCAAGCGCATCACCGTGGAGTTCGACGGCGCATATCGCGAAGCAATGCTGATATTCAACAACTTCTACATTGGTCGTCATAGCGGAGGCTACGATCCATTCACTTTTGATCTTACAGACTTCGCCACGCCAGGCGGCCGCAACGTGTTGCTGGCGCGAGTCGATGCCACATCGAGTGATGGATGGTTCTACGAAGGCGCAGGAATTTACCGCCACGTATGGTTGGTGAAGACCAACGCAGTTCATGTGCCGCAATGGGGCACGTTCGTGAAAGCCGACGTGAAGCCCGACGGAGCAAATTTGTCGATCCTTACGGAGGTTAACAATGAGAGCGCTACCGCGAAGACCGTGCGCGTGATCTCGACGGTTCTGAGCCCGACGGGAGAGACCGTTGGAAGTGCGACCAGTTCTCCGCAAATGATTCCGAACCAGGAGAAGCAAACATACGAGCAGAAGATCAATGTCAAGAAGCCGCTCCTCTGGTCACTTGAAACGCGGAATCTGTACAAGCTGGTGACAGAAGTTCAGACTGAAACAGGCCTGGTCGATCTCTACGAGACCCGTTTCGGTATTCGTACCGTGGCCTTCGACGCCGAAAAAGGATTTCTTCTCAATGGCAAGGTCGTAAAGCTGAAGGGAACGTGCAATCACCAGGACCATGCTGGGGTCGGCGCTGCTGTGCCGGACGCAGTGCAGTACTACCGTGTGCGCAAGCTGCAGGAGATGGGCTGCAATTCACTGCGCACCTCGCACAATCCGCCCACTGCTGAGCTGCTCGATGCGTGCGATGAACTCGGCATGCTGGTTTTCGACGAAACGCGCATGATGTCGTCAAACCCTGAAGGCATGAGCCAGTTCGTCAATCTTGTCCGCCGCGATCGCAATCGCCCCAGCGTCTTCATGTGGTCCATGGGCAACGAGGAAGGTACGGCAAATACAGACAAAGGATTGTTGATCCTTACGGCGATGAAAGCCATGGCCAACCGACTCGACGTCTCGCGACCGGTGTCGATCGCTCCCATTCGCGCGATTGGGGTCGGTGGGTTGGCCGTGTGCGACGTGATCGGCTACAACTACCAGGATCCGCAGGCCGAGCAGTACCACAACGAGAATCCCAAAAAGCCGGTGATGGGTACCGAGACGGTGAGCGCCGTCGGCACTCGCGGAATCTACATCACCGATTACTCCAAAGGATACGTAGCGGCCTACGACCCATACACAACCACTGGACGCGCCTCCGCGGAAGGCTGGTGGCGCTTCTGCAATGCGCGGCCATGGCTCTCCGGCGGATTCGTGTGGACCGGATTCGACTATCGCGGCGAACCCTCGCCCAACGGCTGGCCCAACATCAGCTCCCAGTACGGAATCATCGACATCTGCGGCTTTCCAAAAGACTCGTTCTACTACTACAAGGCATGGTGGACGAGCGAGCCGGTTCTTCATCTGTTCCCACATTGGAATTGGCCGGGTATGGAAGGAAAGCGAATCGCAGTGTGGGCTTATTCGAACCTTGACAAGGTGGAATTGCTGCACAACGGCCAAAGCCTGGGCACGAAAGAGATGAAGAAAGACTCGCACGTTGCCTGGGTGGTGAAGTACGCGCCCGGAACCATCGAAGCGCGCGGTTACAAAGGCGAGAAGGTCGTGCTGACAGCAAAACGCGAAACCACCGGTCCGGCAGCAAAGATCGCGATGTCTGCCGATCGCCAGGAACTCTCGGGCGACGGCGAGGATGTCGCAATGTTCGCCGTCGAAGTTCGCGATGCGCAGAACCGTGTTGTGCCGATCACCGAGAACGAAGTGACCTTCAAGGTATCGGGCGCAGGAAAGCTGATTGGCGTTGGCAATGGCGATCCAACCGATCAAGGCTCGGACAAAGCACCTTCGCGAAAAGCCTTCTGCGGATATTGCATGGCAGTAGTGCAATCAACAAAGCAGGGCGGAAACATCACAGTCGAGGCCGCCTCACCCGGACTCGCACCCGCGACAGTTACGCTTCTAGTGAAAGCCGCAACGCTGCGACCGCAAGTGCCGCGGTGGGAACGCAAGATTCCACAAGGGGAAGGCATCACAGGCTTGTGGAGGCCGGCGCCTGCCGACGGAGGACCGGAGTCGTCTGCGCCTCCCGCAATCGGAGATTCCATCTACTCCTTTAAACAGGAAGGCAGCAGCCTGACCGGGACAGTGGAAGGCACAGGAGCAAGTTTCTTCGGCGGTGGTGACATCCCCGCTCCTATCGAAGCCGGGAAGATCGATGGAAGCGCGATTAGCTTTAGAGTGGGAAACAGCAGCTTTGCCGGGAACATCAAAGGAGACCGCATTGAGCTACAGCGCTCAGGCAGTCCGGGCTCCAGCACAACAAAGCCACCCGAGAAGGCTTCCGATGCCCCTGAGATTGGACCTGCGCCGGACGGCTCGGATCCTTCGAGAGGGCCTTCCCACCCCCCTTCGACCGTTCTCGTCGAGCTGAGAAGAGTGGAGCGCTAGGGAAGTTGAAACAACACCCGCCAAGGATAAGAATTGCTATCTGCGGGGGATGTCGCTTCAATAAACGATGGCAGCGACAGTCTGACGTTGACTCCAATTTCGTTACGTCTTCGGAGAACGGTTGCCACCAGGTCCCACTGCTCGGGCGTTGGTATCAGCCGCACGTCGCCGTTGGTGGCGATGCGCTGGCCGTGGAGAATCATCTCCATGGCTGTGTTCTTTTGGTCAACGAACACCGGATGGTACATACTGTCGTAGAGAAATAGGCTAAAACCTTGCGTGTCGAGGTAATTCTTGTCGGTCACCTTCATGGCAAAATCGGCGCCGAACAGGCTTGGGCAGGAGCTCAGGGCCAAGAGGAGACATACTCTGATTCGAATGATGAGACTGTATCTGCGGATCATGTTTTCAAGACAGACTCGAGATTAGCGTTGAGCTACTTCCTGTTTAGTGGACGCCTTCTCGTGAAAGAGCCGTGGGGCGAAATCCTTCAGATCGCGACGCCATGTCTGCCATTCATGATCCGTGCCTGATGATTCGTAAAAGATGTGCGGAATGTTTGCTTCGTCTAAAGACGAATGCAGCCGTAAGAGTCCTGCACGCATTCTCTCAGGCTCTTTAGTACCTACACCAACCCAAAGAAGATGTACTTTCTTTGTAAAGGCAGCAGGATCGGAAAATACTCCGTTGTAATCCGTTTTGGGATCTAGTTTTCTATCTCCCATCACTAGCATCCCGCCAGCGCCACTGAATCCGCCGATATAGGAGAAGAGATCCAGATGGTCGAGCGTAACTTGGAATGTCTGCATGCCTCCCATAGATAGACCGGCCATCGCACGATGATCGCGATCCGCAATCGTTCGGAAGGTTGAATCAATGTAGGGGATGATAGCCTGTGTCATATCATCTTCGAACGCCGCGGACATGTCCCGCATGGCTTTCATCATTTCCGGCGAGCCAAACGGTTTCCCGGTGAGATCGGGTGGAGCTTGTCCCGCGCGCCGAGCGTACCCGTATGCCATCACCACGATCATCGGCTTGCAACTCTTAGCCGCGATGAGATTGTCCAAAATGAAATTTGCGTGACCCTGCCGAATCCATCCGGTTTCGTCTTCCCCACCACCGTGCTGGAGGTAGAGCACCGGATAACGCACTTTCGTTTGCGCGTCGTACTTCGGCGGTAGATAGATAAGCGCGTGCCGCCAGGTTCCCGTGACTTTGGAGTTGTACCAGACCTCGCGAACCTGCCCGTGAGGTACATCTTCGGGTAAGTAATAAGTGCTGCCCGGCTCGGGAACCTCCACCGCACTTGCATATCTGCCTCCACCAAAAAATGCCTGACTATTGGTGTCGCTGGCATCAGCCCCATCGATGTTCAACGTGTAGTAGTGCAGACCGGGAACGAGAGGTTCAGTCGTGAATGTCCAGAATCCGTCTGACTGTTTCTCCATATCCACTTTGGGCCCGCTCCAGAAGTTGAGGCGTACCTTTGCGGCATCGGGAGCCTTCACACGGATTTGCACTCTTCCTGCACTATCAACTTTCGGGTATTCCGCTCTCCACACATTGGTGGCAGCGGGGTGAAAATCGCTGGGCTCCTGTGCCCAGCAAAGGCTCGCGAACAAAACTATGAATATCCCAACCTGCCTCATTTGCCTCATCTCCTCTTTATGTGGTTTATGTGGATCTCGCGCTCAATCCTACTCAGGCAATGCATACTGGCCGTCAACGTGGAAATGAGCCGTCGCGCCAGGCGCTCCCGTATCGGGCTGGCCACCACCGATGCTGAGGGTGTAGTCCCCTTGCGCGATGATGGGATTCCCTTCCTCAGTGACCATGCCGAGGTCACGCGGCTTCAGCTCGAAGTGCACCTTTTGACTCGCGCCAGCATCGAAGTGGATGCGTTGGAATCCACGGAGAGCGACGCGGGGAGCTCCCTTAATTGCCGGAAAGTCGAGATAGAGTTGCACGACCTCGTCTCCCGCAACCTTGCCGGTGTTGGTCACAGTCACATCGGCGCCCAAGGGCTTTCCCGCAGCAACGCTCTGCTCAGTTAGGCTCAGGTCGCCGTAACTGAACTTCGTGTAGCTGAGGCCGTAACCGAACGGATAAAGCGGCTTGCCGGCGAAGTAGCGGTAGGTCCGATTCGCCATACCGTAGTCTTCGAAGTTGGGCAGCTGGTCCACGCCGGTGTAGAACGTAAGCGGAAGCCGGCCTGCTGGGTTGTTTTTTCCGCTCAGCGTCTCAGCCACTGCCGCGCCACCTTCTTCCCCGGGATACCACGCCTCAAGAACGGCATTGGCATGTTCGTTGATCCAGTTCACAGCCAAGGCACTCCCATTCATGAGAACGACCGCCAGGGGCTTGCCGGTGGCAGCAATACCTTCAACAAGCTCTTCTTCCGGCTGAGGAAGATCGATGCTGGTGCGATCTCCGCCGAGGAATCCAGGTTCGTTGACCGGCATCTCTTCGCCCTCAAGTTGGCTGGTGATTCCAACCACGGCGATGATGGCATCGGCATTCTTCGCCGCCGCAATTGCCTCCGACGGAACCCCATTTATCGCCTTGGCCCAAATCAGTTCCGCATGCGGCGCGCTGTTTCTGGTTCCGTACGAGATCTCGAGCCCGACCTTGTGTCCCTTCTCAAGGTGGACACGACCTACGCCCGCTGCGAGTCCGCGCGTGCCACCGCCGAAAGCCGTCGCTACCTGCTTGCCATTAACTATCAGCCTCCCGAATCCTTGGCAGCGCATGCCAAGGAGGAAATCGCCCGTCTCCGTGGGGGTGAGAAATCCTGACCATTGCACGCCGAAGGTTTTCTTCCCGGCAATCTCTGCCGGCAGATTGCTGTCGGTGAGCTTTACGTTGGCCTCGGTGCGGCTGACGATCGGCTTGGTGTTCGCTCCGGGGGCAAGTTGCCCTCTCGGCATACCTTCGTTGTACTCAGCCTTCAGCCCGGGTTTGCCATCTGGCGTGGTCAGGACACTGTCAGGCACTGGGCTTCCATCCGT
>Ga0209473_1000015_pt1 | contig 111006 bp, 89 predicted proteins | sample GraSoiAngelo_133_FD_185890 | JGI IMG/M metagenome (GOLD analysis project Ga0209473, IMG submission 185890) | Grasslands soil microbial communities from the Angelo Coastal Reserve, California, USA - 14_0929_05_20cm (SPAdes) (version 2) | ecosystem: Environmental > Terrestrial > Soil > Grasslands...
AGCGATCCGCACAGCCAGCGTGTCGGCATTCGGCCTGGTGCGTTATCGCCTCTCGCATCTCCGCTGGCAGGCTGCTGTTGGACTTGTGTTCCTGGTGTCACTGCTCGGAGGCTTGCTCAGTCCCTCGATCCGCACGCGCCTTGCTAGAGGACGGCAAATCCATTCTCTTGCCGTTCTGCCGCTGGAGAACCTGTCCGGCGATCCTCAGCAGGAGTACTTTGCCGACGGTGTGCATGAAGCGCTGATCGACAATCTCTCGAAGCTAAGCGCCCTGAACCGAGTAACAGCGCGATTTTCGGTGATGCGCTACCGCAAACCGGAACAGCCTGTGCGACAGATCGCGCGCGAGTTGGGCGTGGACGCGGTAATCACCGGATCGGTGCAGCGGGCGGGAGATCGCGTACGTGTGACGGCGCGCTTGATCAACGCTTCCAATGAACAGCAGCTCTGGCGCGAGCAATACGATCGCCCGATCCGCGATGTGCTTTCACTGGAAGATGAAATCGTCGGCGAGATCACGCGGCAAATCAAGCTTCAAGTCACACCGGAAGAGAAGACGCGGCTGACAGCAGTGCGCCATATCGAACCCGAAGCATACGAGGCATATCTCAAGGGGCTTTCCGCATTGCATCGCCGTAGCCCAAAAGATTTGGAAATTGCGCTGCAGTACTTTCAGAGCGCAATAGAGAAGGACCCGAATTTTGCTGCACCCTATGCCGGCATTGCGCAGGTCTGGGGTCACCGCGTCGTGCTGGGATTGGTGAAGCGGAGCGATGTGATGGATCAAGACATAATCTGGGCGCGCAAGGCGCTCGAACTCGATCCCAACTCTTCCGAGGCACACCAGGTCTGGGGACTTGTTTCGTCCGTCCATGTAGCGAATTGGGAAACTGCCGACAAAGAGTTTCGCCGCGCCATTGAGCTTAGTCCGAACGATCCGGATGCTCACCAGTACTACAGCGGATTTCTCGAGGCGCAGGGCCAACTCTCAGCAGCAATAGCAGAGGCGCAAAAGGCAGTAGAACTTGATCCTCTCTCTCCGATGACGCACGGGGCATATTCGCAGCGCCTTCTGGTGACTCACCGCTACGACGAAGCGATTGCCGAATGCAGGAAAAGTCTCGAATTGAACCCATCAGCACCGGCCCCCCATCATCATCTGGCCGTCGCATACAACATGAAAGGAATGGACCAGCAGGCGTTCGCCGAGGCGAAGGCAGACTTTGGCGAAATTCGCCACGATGCGGATGTTGTTGCTGCGCTGGACAAGGGTTATGCACACGGTGGATTTCAGGCAGCGATGCGGCAAGCGGCGGAGGTTTTGGCCGAGCGCTCAAAGCAGAAGTTTGTGCCGTCCTCGTACATCGCGGAGCTCTATGCCTTTGCCGGAGACAGGAGTGACGCCCTGGCATGGCTGCGAACGAGTCTCGATCGCCAGGAACTGGCGGCCGCATTTCTTCGCCTGCCTACCTGGGACTTCGTACGGTCAGATCCCGATTTCCAGGAAATATTTCAGAAGCGCATGAAACCGCAGTAGGGAGGGGCCACCAGGTCAGATTCACCTGTACGACAAATTCATACTTTGTGTGATAATACCAAGATGGGTATTTCCCGCTCTCGCCGCTCCCGAGTCTTTACCATTAGCTTCCCTGAAGACTTGGCACTTCAAGTCGATCTGGTAGCTCGCCGGGAAAGCCGCAACATCAGCGAACTTTTTCGTGAAGCCTTTCGCATCTATCGGCTGGAAAGCGTCCATCGTCAACTAGAGCGCTCCCGAGCTGCCGCACGGCGTCGAAGACCTCAGCCGGACTATGAGCAACTAAACGTTGAGAGTCTCGTAGACGAGGTTCGCTCAACGCGGACCCGCAAGAAGAGAAAGTGATCGTTGTTCTGGATTCAGGCATCTGGATTTCAGGATTTCATTTCGGGGGAATACCGCTCGCGGCGTTAGATCAAGCCTTTATCTACGACCATATCGCGATTTGTGAAGAAATCATTACAGAGGTATCCACGATCATGGTGTCTAAATTTGGCTGGACAGAAAGACATGTTCATTCGGCCTTGCGGAGCTATTTGGCTGGAGCAAAGCACGTCACAATGAAAGGCGATCTCACCGGCGTGTGCCGCGATCCGAAAGACGACATGCTTTTTGAGTGCGCCGTGCGTGCAAAAGCGGAAATCATCGTCTCCGGCGACAAGGACGTTCTGGAAGTCGGCGAATATCGGGGCATTCGTGTCATCACCGCTCGGCAATACTTAACCAAATGATCTTTAGTTGAGCCGGATTCTATATAAGGCGATGTCAAGAGCAAACAGATCTCCCGAACAGATCGGAGAGGAGTTGCTTGGCATGGCCTTTATATAGAACCCCGCAACCGGAGTCGGCGCCTACGCCCAGCCCTCCGAAAACCATGGAGACACGGAGTCACTGGGAAAGCAAGACCTCGCCCAGGGCCCGGCGTCGCTATAGCTCCTTCCAAAACAACTGGACAACATCCTCGTCTAACTTTTGGAACCTTCGTTTCGTCAGAAGCGAATACGGGATGAACAAAACGCCCGCTCTGATCCGGAGCGGCGCCAGCGCCGTGGACACGACTGAAATTCAAAACCCGCTCTTGCGTCGGGCTGTTCGCGGCGATAAAGAGGCTTTTGCGCAGCTTTATGACGCACTCGCTGGGCCGCTCTATTGTTTTGCGTTTCACATGCTGGGCGAGCGGGCCCAGGCTGAGGACACAGTGCACGAAGCTTTCCTCACACTGCTGAATGCAGCGAAAGATTTTGATGAGGCGCGTGGAAGCCTCTTGAACTTCGCTCTGGGAATTACGCGGAAGCTGGTGCTGCGTCATCTGCGCTGGAAGTTGCGATGGTTCACCTCCCAGCCGGAGGACCTGGAACGCTTCAGCCGTGACGGAGAAGCGAGTGCACAGGAGAAGCTGGAGCTTGCGGAGCAGGTGGCGGCAGTGCGGAAAGGCGTGGCGAGTCTGCCGACGAAGTATCGCGAAGTGATAACCCTGTGCGAGTTGTGCGAGATGAGCTATGAAGCCGCAGCCGCGCAGATCGGCTGTTCCGTGGGAACGGTGCGCTCGCGATTGCACCGCGCGCATGCATTGCTTGCGGAGAAACTGAAGCAGCGATTTTGCCGCGAGGACAAAGCAAGGCCACAGATGACGGAGGTGGCGACGCCATGACCTCTTGGAACAGGCGAGCCGGAACTCATGACCAACCTGGTGTGGCCGACGCCGCGGCCAAAGCTCTGGATCAACAGGCGATGTTGAGGTTGTCCGCAGCGGAAGCTGAACCTTCCGCGCAGCTACGGGCTCGGGTGCTCACCAGCTTTGCGCAGCGCACGCACCGCGAGAATCCAAGCTGGACGTGGCTCGCAGCGGCAACCGCAGCGGCAATGGCGGTTGCGGTAGTGATCGGGCTCGGCTATTGGAGATTGCGAGCACCAGGGCCTCCGACACGGTTGCCGATTGCTCCAAAGGCGATTGCCAATGTGCGCCTTGCCGCGCCCGAGGTACAACCCGGGCATGTGCGCACAGGCGCATCTACGCGGCCGCGAAATCAACATCGCCGGCCCGACGGCGTACAGGTGAAAAGGCCCGCTGCAAGCAATGATTTACCGGTCGCCCAGTTCGACAGTTTGCTCTATTGCGACGCATTTAGCTGCGGAGATCCAATGCAAGTGATCCGCCTGGAAATGCCGGCAGCCAATGTGGGCCGAGCGTATCGATCGCTAGCCGTGAATGGTTTCGTGAGCGCGGAGCTGATCGTCGGCGCAGACGGTCTGACACGCGCCGTGCGATTCACAAAGTAGTGAAACGCGTTGTCATGTACTGTGACCACAATTAATTAAGGAGCTGCAATGAAACAGAGAATCCCATTTGCTGTTGCTGCATTTGTCGTTCTGATCCTCGCACTGACGTCCCTGGCCTGGGGGCAACAAGGCGGTGAGCCGCCGAAGACTTTCACGCGCACGTTTGCTGCTCCTTTCGAGGGCGCAGGAATTGCGATGGAGCAAGGCTTTGGCGTAGCCGGAGTGAAGGTGCTGGACACCATGAGCGACGAAGTGGTGAAGGGCGCTCCGTTCAGCGGCACGATGCGAACTGAATCAACTCGAACCTTCGCCGACGGTAACCGAATCCATCAGGAGAGCAGCTCGAAGAGATGGCGCGACAAGGAAGGGCGCGTGCGAACGGAGGCCGAGATCATGCTGCCTCCGGGCCTCGCGCAGGACGCACCTATGCTGATCACGATCAGCGATCCGGTGGCAAAAGTACGCTACGTGCTGGAGCCAGAGAGGAAGATCGCGAGAAAGCTTCCCTTCGCTGCCGAATTTCAAGTGCGCCACATGTCCGGTCCAGTGACAGCCGCTGGTCCGGGAATGATGCAGATCGCGGTCGCCCCTCCGCCTGACGCTCCTGCCGCTGCTGGCGTTGCTGGCGCTCCGGTGCATCGCCGCGATGTGTTCTTCTACTCCAAAGGCAAGCGCATGAATGACGATGACCAGGCCAAGTCGGAAAATCTCGGCGAACGCGACTTTGACGGAGTGCGCGCCAGCGGAACACGCCTGACGACGACGATTCCAGCCGGCGAGGTTAACAACGATCGTCCTATCGAGATTGTGAGCGAGAACTGGTACGCAAAGAGTCTGAAAACCACAGTGATGACCAAGCATTCGGATCCGTGGGCCGGCGACTTCACCAGTCGTCTCACCGAGATAAGCACGAATGACCCTGATCCCGCATTATTCGCGGTTCCGCCGGGCTACAGCGTTGTCGAGGACAAGTTTGCCGATGAAATGCAAGCTACACCTCCTGGTCCAAAATAGTGCACATGGGTGCTTTACATAGGAATCGCACGCAAAAAGCCAAAACGGGAAACAGGCTGGGCAACCTGATTAGTTCGCGGAGCGTACGACATCGGCGGTCAGCAATGTGAATTGGCAATCTGGAAGGTAACCTCCGCACATCAGAATGCCGCGACGAAAGAGGTTGGCGGGTGATTCGTCCGGGAATTGCGTGAGCATGTTCTTTTCGCGCAGGAGCTTGTCGAGGCCGCGCAACTGCTCCGATCCTGAGATGAATTTGATCTCTACCACTTTTCCGCTGCCTGGCTTCCCAACCTCCTTCAGCGTCGCTAAATCTACCGTGACCGACTTCCCATCCGGCGTCGGCGTCACTTTTCTGGAGACAGGCACTGAACTCTGTTCTTTGTTCGACAACATGATCATGAACTCGGCGCTCGTGTGCTGCTTCCCGAATTGGGGAAGGTGGAGCGTTCTCATTCGGCCGAGCTCTTCTCTCGGTCTCCAGTCCGGCGGTTCTGCTATTCCCGATCTAGTAAGCCGGAAGAGCTTATCTTGAACCTCGTCTGATGGATTCGAGCTGTTTGCGGCAAGCGAATAGAAGCGGACGGCTCTCTTGAGGTCGTGCGTCTTTGCATAAACATCGCCCAGGTGTTCAGCCACAACGGAAAACTGATCGAGGTCCCAGGAGCTGCGGAGATATCGCTCAGCCTTCAAGTAATCGGCGCGCAAATAATAGATGTATCCGAGCGTATCCCAGTACGCTGCCAGCGAACTCATCAAGCGAATATGCTTGATATCGAGTTCATCTAAGTCTTTTATCTCCAGAGTCTCTTTCTCAAGCTCTCTTACGGCGTCTTCTGCCCAACGCTGACTTTCTTCCAGATGAACTTTTTTCCGAGCGAGATTATAGGCAACGTCATTTTCGTAGGCGGGCTTATCGCCGGCCAATTCGATAGACTTCGCATAGTACTTAAATGCCCTCTCGAATTCGTCTGTGCCATAGTAAGCATTCCCAAGCTGAAACTGTACTAGCTCACTGTCCGCATTCAGCTCTGCCGCCTTCTCCAAGGGTTTTATTGCCTCCTGGTAGCGCTTGAGAGTTAGCAGCGCGCGTCCGAGATTGGCCGGAGCATATTTTTTCGTTCCATTTTTTCAGGACTGTAACCGCTTCTTCGGTGTACTTCAGATCCATCAATGCAAAGGCCAAGCCACGCCAGGCAGCCGGCTCGTCGGGAGTTTCCTTCGCTTGCCGCCGTAACCCTTCTAATCCTGCTTGTACATCTCCCAGCATCAGCCGGGCCGCGCCGATCGCGAACCAGACTCCCGGAATCTTGGGATCCGTCTTTGCAGCCGATTCGAAGTCGGCAACAGCTTCGGTAAGATGCTTTGACTGAAACTGAGTGATTCCATTTCGGAACAATTGTCCCGCTTGTGTATCGGGTGGGTGCGGAAACCCCGGCGGCCAGCCGCCTCGCGCCGCAACTGCCGAACCCCCACTCTTTCCGGGTTCCTTGCTGTTAAACGTGATCCAGGTTGCCGTGTCGTCCAGGACTTTGTGGCCGAATTCACGGAATTTGGCGTAGCCAGATGGCGGCACTTCATTGGCCAGGATTCTCAAGCTGCGTGTCGCGTGGAGGGCACCGTTTTCAAGAGCGTACGTCGAGTGATACTCAGCGAAATCGGTCTTCACATCGGCATTGGCAGGAAGGTCGGGTTTATAACCGGGAGGTGTCTTGATATCGACCACGTAGCGAATCTCACTTGGCCCTCCCAGCGGAACAGGCTGTCCAGATTTTTGATATTCCTCATCCGGGATAGCCACCGTCATCGGTGGGAATGGCGGGATTATTCGCTTGTTGTCGGCCCACTCTGGATATTCCTTACGGTCGTACTTGTAGCTGAACTGAAAAGGCTCAGAGGTTTTCTCCGGGTTTGAGGCCACAACATCGGTGACGGTCCCGGCATATCCTTGCGACTGGACGATCCTTTGCACCAGCTCTTTCCATTGTGGCTGGGGCACGCGATGGAAGCCGCTGCGGAAGGGCACCTCGTAGTCTCCACGATATTTCTGTACGAACGATGCCTGGAGTTCTCCGGCTTCACTCAGCGAGCCGGTTGTCGTCACTTCCTGTAAGCCCGGCAACACCGGAGCTGCCGGTACCATGGTGAGCTTCGAATGCTGCGGTAGCACCACCAGCGCCTGTTTGCCGCGAACGGCCTGAAGTATGAGTCCGAAGGGCGCGACTTCGCTCGTAGTGTCGAGCCACACGATCGAGCTCTCTGGATGAACCGCCGTGATCACGTGATCAAACTGGCCGGGTGAAGGCACATCCTGATCAATATCGGATGTGCTGGAGACCAATGCGGGCGCACTGTGTATTCCCACTGATTCAAGCAGGGCCGCCAGGAGCGTGTGCTTGTCCTTGCAGTCTCCATACGAATTATCGAGAACATCGGCCGCTGAGTGCGGTTGATATCGCCCTATGCCGAAAGCAACCCCGATGTAGCGGAAGCGAGTGGAGACAAAGTCGTAGAGAATACGAGCTTTCTCTTCTTCCGTTTTTGCATCCTTGGTGAGTTCCTCAGCCTTGGCTCGAACCGCGGAGGAGGGAGACACCTTCTCCTGTTGAAGTGAGTTGTACCAGTCTCCTACTTCCTGCCAGTTGCGAAAGCTGGAGATCTGAATGTCGCTAGGTTTGCGATGAAAGGCTCGAGCAAACTTTTCTTTCAGATCCTCCTCTGGACGTGTTAGTTGGGCGTACTTCCAAAGGTAGATTTTGCGACCGTTCTCAACACGAACCTCCGGTTTGTGGTCACCACTTTTAACATTTACGTAGAGATTGTTCGGGACTTCCAGGCGAAATTGTTCCTCCCGGACAATGGCGTTCTTTTCAAAGCTATAGTCGAGCCAAAACTCGTTCGCTGCGAGCGCTTTGAAGATGCGAGTGCTGCAACTCCATTCGAGGGTGTCGCCAATCGCGAGTCCCTTTACCGCGACATGTTTCTCCCGCAAGTCACTGTAGAACGGAGCCGCGCGCGTGATCTCGGATTCCAGGTCCTGCACGTCATCCAGTGAAGTATTGATAACGGTGCCGTCTGGCTTGCGCGCGCGCACATAGTTGATTGTTAGTTCCTGAAAATTCTTCTGATACGGAAATGTCAGCAGCCCATACTGCTGAACTCCGGCGCTCGACTGTAGGCGGATGCGAGAGCTGTTATCGGACTTGCCCGTGCCGTCAGCCTCATAGCTGAGAATGGTATCGAGTTGCTCAATAATGGCAGCCTCTTGAGAAAGGTCAGGCTTTGACTGCGCCTTGCTTGAATTGGCTGAACTTCCTGGAGCGGATGTCTGAGCAGACAGAATTGAGGCAGAGAAGAGGAGACAAAGAAGAGCCCGCATCAAGCAAAGAATCAAATCACAACCGGACAGCAAAACGCAATCCATCCTCCTCGGGGGAGGCTGGTTAGGAGGACGACACATAACGAGCCAAGATATCGGGCTCAGCTGAAATCAAGGAACAATGGAGGCAGCCTTTCCGGTCGCAGCTTCCTGATCCACGCGAGTGGATTCACCTTCTGTTCGGATTACGTCGACATTCCTGCGCATGGCCCGTGCTCATGCCGTGAATGGATTCGTGATCTTCAGGCCAGTAAATCGAGTAAAGTCGCGGTCGCCGGTTAGCAGTTCACTCGCTCCGTGCTCCCGGCACAGAGCAACAATATGGGCGTCGTGCATGAGGTCTCCCGCGACTCCCGATTGCTTCACAACCTCATCCAGGATCGTCGCGTGCACCGCGGTTTCGGAGAGCAACACCAGCGACGGCGAAGCCAATATGGCCTTCAAATCCTGCAGAGCAACTTGCGAAGGCAGGGGCGGGTGATAGACACGGGGATGCATGACGAGGCGCAGGAACTCGTAAATACACGGCCATGGAATCGCCCAGGCTGCGGGACCCTGCGCAAGCTCGGTCAAGACCTGGTGCGCGCGTGAGTGCTGTGGGCTGCTTGTGATCTCTGCATAGATAAGAATGTTGGTGTCGACCGCCTTCATTCCCGGTCCATAGCGTCGAACAGGCTGTCGCGATCCAGTATGTCGATGCCAGGCTGTAATTGTGCCTTCCAACCTTGCAACTTGAGCCGATACGTCTGCCGATCGGACTGGGTCAGTGCCCGGCGCAACAGTTCATTTGCAACCGCCTGAAGGGTTCGACCTTCGCTGGCAGCCTTCTTCTTCATCTGACGGAATAAATTATCGTCGAGCACTAATGTGGTTCGCGCCATGCATAAATATGCTACATGCATTGCACATCGATGTCAGCTTGTTCAATTACTCCCCGCGCAATCTTTTCGCTGTGGTTTTGATTCCCGATTCCGATCCTGAAAATGGGAGCCACACTCTTTTGCGGTTTCCAAAGCGGTGAATGTGTCGCGCCTACGCCACAGTCGTACCAGGAATCCACAAACAGCGCCGGCACGTCGAACTGATCGCTTGATTTGACGTAACCCAGCGTGTCCCACCACGGATCACCTTCGTGGTGGGTGACGAAATCGTCCCAATCTGTTGGCGGCATTCCCGCGCGAGTCATCATTCCCTTTAAAGGAAGACTGTACCAAAGCGCCCTCCAATCCACGGCCGGAGGCTTTACCTGCGGCCGAACCTTCGCGCCGTGGGAAACGACCCAATTAGAAGTAGCGGCCAGTTCAAAGGCGCCGCCCCGCCGCGACGCGAAGTACTGCAATGCTCCGCTCGCGGCTTGGGGATTCATGGCCAGCTGATGGCCGTTTCTGCGCTTAGCCATCTCCACTTGGTTTTCACCGGCATAGGAGCATCCGGTGGTGCCGACTTTGCCATTGGACCACGACTGTGCCGCGAGCCAATCCACTGTGTCTGATCCGTCGTTTGTATCCGCGGCCGAGATGATGTAGTCGCCTTCGGATTCAAATTTTCCTCTGACGTCTTGCACGGCGGCAACGTATCCTCGCGCCGCGAAGCGGCGGGCGCCGGCCACATAGGACTCACCGTTCTTGTTGTAGGGCGTGCGAATCAGGATGACCGGCAGCGGTTCCCTGAGATCGGCCGGGAAGTACAGATCGGTCGCTAGCTTCACGCCGTCAGGCATGGCAACCATGATGCTCTTCTGTAATCGAATCTCGTAGGCAATAGGGACTTCGAAACCGAAGGTGACCGTGAATGTCTATCGGCCGAGTGCAGAAAGCCGACTGGCGATCGCCGCTTCCTTCAGCAACTCACCTTGGTAATCAACAATCCGCGTGACTATCCGTTGTACAATCCGCCCATTCAGGGCAATCTGCCCGAATCGGCCACGTGTCCTCCCGCGAACAATTCGTCAATCGACATCCGTGGCTCACTGCCCTGGTTGCCCTTGCTGCCGTACAGATTGCCACCTCCGGCATTCTGAAAGGACAAACGCTCGCCGCTTTCGCGGACATACTGCAATTCGCGATCATGATCGCGATGATAGTAGGCACAGCCATCAACATCCGTCGGAGCAAGGGCTCGGCTCGCGGGTTCTGGCTCCTATTGACTGTAAGTGCAGTGATGTGGGCCGGCGACTACGCTAGCTGGGTCTACTACGAAGTGATTCGCGGCGTTCAGATGCCCGTGCCGCAACCCGGCGACACGCTGCTGATCCTGCACGTTGTGCCGATCATGATGGCACTTGCCATGCTCCCGCATCGCGTGCTGAAGAGTGGATCTCCGCTGGCGAGCAATCTTGAGTTCCCGTTGATTGCCTGCTGGTGGGTATATCTGTACTTCCAGTTTGTCTTTGCCTGGCAATACATGTCGTACGATGCCATGGCTTTTCATCGAAACTTCAACTTGCTGTACCACGCGGAACTTGCGACTACGATCGTCGCTCTGTTTTATCTTGCCCAGCAAAGCCACGACGGATGGCACGAGATCTACAATCATTATCTAATCGCGTTTCTGATCTACGCCCCGACCTCCGCGATCATCAACATTCTCATCCAGCAGAAGCTGTATACCAGTGGCGGACTCTGGGACCTTCCGCTCACGATTTCCATTTCCTATCTCGCGTGGATCGGATTTCGTGCGCGCCGGCTTCAACTTGAGCCTGAGCGAAGCAACAGCGATATTCAGCCAAGCCTGGCAATTCCAGAATGGGCAGCGACGATCGCTGCCACCAGCATTCCCGCGATCGCTCTCTTTTCGTATGAGCGTTTACATAGTCCGCCACCTGTTCGCCATTTCCGGGTCGCAATCAGCTTTCTTGCAATGCTCTTGATCGGTATCCTGATTTTCACGAGGCAGCAGCTACTGAATCGCCGATTGTCTGTGTTACTCACCAATGCGCAACACGCCTATGACAATCTGGAACGACTGCAAAGCCAGGTGATGCAGACAGAAAAGCTAGCTTCCATTGGACGCCTGGTTTCCGGAGCAGCGCACGAGCTGAACAACCCGCTCACCGCAATACTTGGATACTCAGAGCTAATCGCCACCGACCAGGAAGTCCCGGCGGCCCCGCGGGGATTCGCTGAGAAAATCGCACAGCAGGCGCGAAGAACCAAGAATCTTGTCTCTAACCTGCTCTCGTTTGCACGTCAGACGCCACCGCAAAAGCGCCTTACAGATCTCAACTCACTGGTCAATAACGCCTGCCAGCTAAGGCTCGCGAGCATGCCAACCAAGCTCTCGCTGCTGCGCGACCTTCAGCAGGACCTTCCGCTAGTCCTTGGTGACGACAATCACCTTCTACAAGTGTTCCTGCACATCCTCAACAACGCCATTGATGCTATCGCAGAGCTGGGTGGTGGTGGAGAAATCATCGTGCGCACGCAGGCCCGAGGCGAGCATGTGGTTCTGGAGGTATGTGACAGCGGACCAGGGATCGCGGAGCCCGCGCGAGTTTTTGATCCGTTTTACACGACGAAGCCGCTGGGGCAGGGCTCTGGCCTAGGTCTGAGCGCTTGCTACGGCATCATCCAGGAGCACGAAGGGACCATCGAGTGCTTTAACCTGCAACCTCGCGGAGCGATGTTCCGGATTAGTTTTAAGGCGGTCGCCAAGCCAGCTCCTTCGGAGCCTGTCGCCGCGTCCTAAAAACAGTAGGCATTCCCCCAAAGCACAGCCGACGTGATAGCACTGAAAATAACACTGAATTCTCGAAGAATAACCCACTGTTATTGAATTCCTCCTAAATTCTCGAAAAGCAACTTTTTCGGAACAGCTAATGAGAGTGAATCACCAGTGAACTCTTTCTGTGACGACAGTTCACTATAGGCATTCACTTTTTTCCACGGCCGGAAGCGTAGGCGCAACCATTGCGACCCCATGCTCTGCCACGCTGGTAGCATGAATTCCATGCCTCACTGGAGCGAGCGACTCCTGGAGTTCGACCGCCTGCGCGAAATTCTGCTGGCCTACTGCGGCTCCGATCCTGGACGGCTGAGAGTTGCCAGCTTGCATCCGGTTACGGATGTCGCGTGGATCCGCCAGCAGCACGAACTCACGGAGGAAGTCCAGCAATTCCTTGATGCTGGCGGAGGCTTTGATTTCCAGGGGCTGACGGATAATCGCAAACTGCTGAAGAAATCCGCCATCAGCGGTGCGGCGCTCGAAATTTCGGAGCTACAGGACGTGCTGCGGCTAGCGGATCGTGCCGATGAATGGCGTGCAATCGCCTTCACTCCGCCGGCCTCGCTGGAGCAAGGCTGGCCGGCAATTCGCCAAGTGTCTGAACGGCTTGCCGACTTTACGCTCCTGCTCCGATTCTTCCGCGGCAAAATCCTTCCCGATGGCACACTCGATGACCGCGCCTCGCCCGAACTCGTACGGCTGCGACGCGAAGTCGAGAAGCAAAAGCGCGAGATCCAGACATCGCTGCACAGCTACTTACGGCACCTTGCCGAGGGCGGGGCGGTACAGGACGAGCTGGTCACAATACGCGGTGAGCGCTTCGTAATCCCTGTGAAGGCGGATCAGAAGCGCCGCGTGAATGGAGTCGTTCACGGCGCCAGTTCCAGTGGACAAACAGTGTTTGTCGAGCCGCTTGAAACCATAGAACAGAACAACGAACTCATGCGCCTCCTCGAGGAAGAGAATGCGGAGGTCCATCGCATTCTGCTTGAGATGACCGCACGCGTCGCCGAACACGCCGAGGCACTGGAGACAGCCCTCGATGTTCTTGCGGAAATTGAGCTGCAGTTTGCCAAAGCGCGCCTTGCTCGCGATTATCAGTGTGTGCGGCCAATGATAGTCAATGTGGATGCGGGCGCCTCGCCCGAGGGCGGCCGCATCCACGTTCGTCTACTTAAGGCGCGCCATCCCGTATTGGAACGCAACCTCAAACTGCGCGGTGCACGCGTGGTTCCGATGTCGCTTCACCTGGAGGGCAACGATCGCCAGCTCATCATCAGCGGACCGAACACAGGTGGTAAGACGGTCGCGCTAAAGACAGTGGGACTGATTGTTCTGATGGTTCAGTCAGGAATTCCCATACCGGCAGATTCGGCCGAACTTCCCGTCTTCGATGCTGTCTTCGCCGACATCGGGGACTACCAATCCATCGAGCAGAACCTATCGACATTCTCTGCGCACGTGAGCAACATCGACATCATCTCGAAAACTGCAACGGCGCAAAGCCTGGTGTTGCTCGACGAGCTTGGTTCGGCAACGGATCCCGAAGAAGGCGCGGCTCTCGCCGTTGCGATCGCAAGGCATTTCCTCGATCTTGGTGCCACCAGCATCATCTCGACACATCACACCGCGCTGAAGGTTTACGCGACCAATACGCCAGGCGTGGTCAACGCTGCCGTTGGGTTTGACGAGAAGACGCTACAGCCTACTTACGAACTGAAAGTCGGGGTTCCGGGTGCCTCGGCAGGTATCAACATCGCCCAGCGCCTGGGATTGAACTCACAAATCATCGCCGCAGCGCGCCAACGTCTAGCGGGACAAACCCAGGACATCGCTCTCTTTCTTGATCAGCTCCACCAGCAGCTCGATGCTATTGAGCGCGAGCGCGCCGAGCTGCGGAGGCGCGAGCAGGAAGTCGCGCGGGAACGAAGTCGCCTGGAATTGGAAGGACTAAAGGAGCAGCGCCATCACGTGCGCGAGCTCGAGAAAAAACTTGAAAACCTGCTGCGCGACTTTGAATACCAGGCTCGCGAAGCAGTGAATGCAGTGCAAGAAAGATCAGCCGCGCAGAAGCTGTCGAAAGATGCCGAGCGCCGCATCACGCGACTACGCCGCGAGTTCAAAGAGCAGTTCGATTCGACGGTTGTTGCACACCGAACGGGTGCAGATCGAGGCGATCCCCATGCTCGTCCGGGAGAAGTGAAGCACGTTGCGGAAGGCGACACCGTACGCCTGAAATCGCTCGGCCGCGATGCAGTTGTAAAGCGCAAGATCGACCAAAACACCTTCGAAGTAGAAGCCGGCATCATGAAGATGCGCGTGCCGCGCTCTGACATCGCAAATGTCGTCAAATCTGCCGCGCTCGAGCGAGCCGAGACTCCCGTCGCTGCCGCGCGAGCTCGCGGGATTTCCATCTCACTGAAAAATGAGAACGACGATCTGACCGTGCCCAGCGAGATCAACGTCATCGGACAAACGGTTGACGATGCCACGCGCGAAGTAGAGAAATTCGTCGATCGCGCCTTTCTGGCCGGCGTGCCTCGGGTGCGCGTAGTCCACGGTAGTGGGATGGGAATCCTACGTAAGGCGCTGCGGCACTTTCTAAAATCCCACCCTCACGTCGCAATGGTCACAGAGCCCCCGCAGAGGGAAGGTGGAGCGGGAGCAACCGTGGTGGAACTGAGGCTCTAGAAGCGCACGAGCATACACTTACCTCAATGAAATCGGTCATCGTCGGCACGGCTGGGCATATTGATCATGGCAAGACTACCTTGGTCAAGGCGCTCACCGGCGTAGATGCAGACAGGCTCGAAGAAGAGAAGCGACGCGGGATCACTATCGATCTCGGCTTTGCCAATCTTGAACTATTGTCGGACTCGGGGGAGAAGCTGCGGCTTGGTTTCGTCGATGTTCCCGGACACGAGCGGTTTGTGCGCAACATGCTTGCCGGAGTTGGCGGCATTGATATTGTGCTGCTGGTGATCGCGGCGGATGAAGGTATCAAGCCACAGACGCGCGAGCACTTCGATATCTGCCGGCTGCTTGCGATACCGCGGGGAATTGTTGTTCTCACAAAATCAGATCTGGTTGATGCTGACACGCTGGAGGTTGTACGACTCGAAATCGAAGACTTCTTACGCGGATCTTTTCTTGATCCGCAAAAAACACCTGTCATCCCCGTCAGCGGCCTCAGCGGCCAGGGTATCGATCAACTCACGCGCGAGCTGGCGCGTATGGCTTCCGAAATCGGGACAAAAAATGCCGGCGCTCTTCCTCGGTTGCCGATTGATCGCGCATTCGTGATGAAGGGATTTGGCGCCGTAGTTACGGGCACGCTGATTGCCGGTACCATCCAGCGCGAGCAGGAGCTCGAGCTTCAGCCCTCGGGCAAGCGCGCGCGAGTTCGGGGCATCCAGGTGCATGGCATGTCCACTCATCAAGCTCGTGCAGGCGAGCGTACCGCGATCAACTTGGCAGGAGTTGCAGTTGAGGAACTTGCGCGCGGCATGATGCTCAGCCAGCCTGGCGCTCTGCAACCAACGCGGCAGATCGATGTGCGCCTGCAGTTGCTTTGCGACGTCCGCCCTCTGAAAAATCTATCGCGAGTGCATTTGCACTGCTTTGCTTCGGAAACAGTTGCCCAAGTTCGCCTGCTTGGAGACAAGGAGATCGAGCCCGGAAGCAGTACTCTCGCGCAACTGCGCACAGCCGAACCTCTCCTGCTTATTCCAGGTGATCGCTTCATCATTCGCCAATTCTCTCCAATGATCACGATAGGCGGAGGAACCGTGCTGGATTCGTTTCCACTGCCACGCAGCACAAAACAACTGGTTGCCGCTCGAGATTTCTTGGCCGAGCTTGAACGCGCTGACCTGAGCGGAGCGATCGCGTTGCGCACGCAGCGCCGGAACGCGGGAGGCCTGCGTCATCAGGATGCAGTGCGAGAGACAGGCCGTACAGGACACGAAATCGATCTGCAGGCCAAGGCGCTCATCGAGAACGGAAAACTGCTGGCTGCTGGGGATGTGCTCATTGCAAAGGGTGCAGCGCTGGACGCTGCCATGAAACTGCTTTCAGAATTAGAGAAGTTTCAAAAAGGGAATCCTCTTGCGGGAGGGATGGGCAAGGAAACTCTTCGCGAAAAGCTGGATCTCGGCCAAGCGGTATTCTCCTTTCTGCTCACACAGCTCGCCGCAGGGAAGAAGATCGATATCCTGGGGGAGCAAGTGCGGCTCGCGGGACGGGGGGTCACGATGACCACGGACGAGGAGCGGGCCCGCAACGCTATCGAGCAAGCGTTTTCGACGGCCGGATTAAAGGTTCCGCTGCTCAAGGACGTGCTGGGTTCACTTTCAATTGACCGCGCGCGTAGCCAGAAGATCATGACACTTCTGCTGCGTGAAGGCGTGTTGGTAAAGCTCGGGGATGAGCTCGTCTTTCATCGCGCGGCGTTGGAGCAACTGCGACGATTGGTCGCTGCAGAAAAATCACGAACTCCTAACTTGGACGTTGGACGTTTCAAAGATCTGATCGGCGTGACTCGCAAGCACGCCATTCCCTTGCTTGAGTATCTCGATCGCGAGCGGGTCACACGTAGGGTCGGCGACTTGAGGGAGATTCTATAGCTCGATTCCATGGGATTTTCGGTCGGGTGCAGAAAAATTGTCAATCCAGTTCGACGAGGGCAGGCCTCCTTACAGCTTATTCAAAACATTCTGGGCTGCGACACAGCCCAGTGCTTTGTTAAAGCTTGGTTTGCCGAGCGCGGGCCGGGTCCAGCGGACGCCGACGTTGCGGCTGATGTAAAAACGGGTCGTTGAGCTCCGTTTTTGGAACTGGAATCAAAAGGCCAACACCTGGTTCGGCACCGCCGTATCGGGAGTGAAGGGTGAGCCCGTCACCTGCGTAAGCGTTCCGTCTGTCGCAATTGCAAAGACCTGGATTGAACCGGTGTTGCTGCTTGCGTTACTGGTGACGATGAGGAACCTACCCAGCGCGGCGCCTGCGGCAGACACCGGTCTCGCCCCGACGGCATACGGCGAGCCCTTGAGTTCAGTCAATTGTCCAGTCGCACTGTTCAACGCGAATGCTGAAACACTATTGGAGGTCTGATTTACCACGTACAGCGCTCCCTGCGAGAAAACCGCGTTCACCGCGGTCGTGCCTACTGGAGTGGGCGAGCTAGTCACCTCACTCAGCGCTCCGGTCAATGAGACAGAAAAGACTGAGACGCTTCCGGTACCCACGTTGCCTCCCAGATTGACTCCGAAGAGGAAGTTGCCGCTGCTGTCAAAGGTGAGATAGAAGGGCGAGCCCTGCTTGGGAATGGTGGTCGTGAGCGGAGTTAAACCACCGGTTGTGCCGATCGCGAAAGAGCTAATAACGTTGCTAGTCGGGTTCGAGGTGTACAGGAAAGATCCATTTGGAGATATCGCCAGACCGGCTTCCCCGGAGGAGCTCAGCGAAACCGGAAATCCAGTCAGAAGAGCCAGCGCTCCGGTGCTGGAGTTGAAGCTGTAACCGAAAATTTGTCCTGGAGTACCGCTCAGCGTGTACGCAAACCTTCCATTGGGATGCATTACCATCCGCACAGAATTTCCGGGAGTACTAAAAGGGGACCCGGTCACAGCCGACAGGGCAGCCGTGGAGCTATTAATGCTGAACACCGAGATTGATGTAGACGCGGAGTTTGCAACCAGCAGGAACTTCTTTGCCGGGTCCGTTGCCATTGAGTCGGGGGAGGAGCCGCCCGTAGTCACAGGAGAACCTGTTGTTCGCTGCAAAGCTCCGGAAGTTTCATTGAGCTGATATACAGAAACGTTTCCGGCACTGTTGTTGGTCACGTATACCGGTGATCCACTCTGGGCGCCACCGCCGCCCGTGCTTTTGGGAGTGCCTGGTCCTCCGCCTGCGCCACAAGCCACGTTGCCAACGCACAGAGCCAGGACGCTCAAGTTAAGTAACCTCGCTACTCTCATCAGCCCGACCTCTCTATTCGCAGTTAACTCGCTCATCTTACTGCGATACCCTCCGGCCTATAAGTGAAGACCCGGCTTGGAATCGGCCTTACAAACACCGATAAAGCAAGGCCAGATTACCATCGTTAATCGTTCTTCTTTGCGGTGAATCATGTGCCAGGTTAAACTTCCCATAATGGGATTCACGCATCATATCTCAGTCTTCTTGTATGTTAGTCTCTTGGTTCCCAAACTTGCCAGGAGTCTGCGCTTGCCCCCAATTCGCCGCCGGTCCTGCTTCTCCATATTTGCTGTGCTGGTTTTGACAGGCTTTAGTCAGGGACCACGCGCCGGGGCTGACGATCAGGTCTTCGGGTTCCGCGACTTCTCGCGCCAGGCGGAGATCGATCGCAGGTTCAATCAATCTCCCGACACGAAGCTAGCTGAGGAGCATCTCCGCATCCTTACGCAGGCACCACACGTGGCGGGCTCTCCAGAAGATCGCAAGACGGCAGAGTATGTTGCGCAGAAGTTTCGTGAGGCTGGCCTGGATACGCAAATCGTCGAATACAAGGTCCTGCTCTCCTTTCCGGAAGAGATAAGCGTCGATGTCATCGCCCCCGCGGACGTGAAGATGCATGGACCGAGCCGGGAGCATGTTGATGACGATCCTTACCAGGACGATCCCCGCGTACTGCCGCCCTACAATGCATACTCGCCGTCGGGAGATGCCGAGGCGGAAGTCGTTTACGTGAACTTTGGCAGTCCTCAGGACTACAAACAGCTCGAGGCCATGAAAGTCGACGTGCGTAGCAAGATCGTTATGGTCCGTTACGGCGGAAATTATCGCGGAGTAAAGAGCCTCGTAGCGCAAGAGCACGGAGCTGCGGGCGTGATTATCTACTCCGACCCAATTGACGATGGTTTCTATCGTGGCGACATGTATCCCAAGGGCCCATTCCGTCCTGCAACCGGCGTGCAGCGCGGCTCCGTGGATTACACCTTCAAATATGCGGGTGATCCGACTACGCTGGGAATCGCATCGCTGCCGAGCCTTCCCGATTCGCAACGCACATCGCCGGCGATGGCAGCCGATCTGCCGAAGCTTGTGACCATGCCGATGTCATACGCCGATGCGGCGCCCATCATGCAGAACCTCGGCGGGCCAGAGTCTCCTCGAGAATGGCAAGGCGCGATGCCATTTACCTATCACGCCGGCCCTGGACCCGTGCGTGTGAAGATGCACCTGAAGATGACCGCTCCGTACAAAATCATTTGGGATGTGGTGGGAACGGTGCGGGGCTCGGAGTTTCCTGATGAGTGGGTAATCGGAGGCAATCATCGTGATGCCTGGGTGTACGGCGCGGTGGATCCGAACAGCGGCACCGCGGCCATGCTCGAGGCGGTACATGGAGTTGGCGATCTGCTGAAGTCAGGGTGGAAGCCAAAGCGGACCATGGTCTTCTGCAGCTGGGACGGCGAAGAAGAAGGCATGATCGGCTCCACCGAATGGGGCGAGCAGCACGCGCAGGAGCTTCAACATGCGGTTGCCTATCTCAACATGGACGTGGGAGTCGCTGGTCCCAATTTCGGGGCAAGCGCTGTTCCCGCTTTGAAACAGTTTGTGCGCGATGCCACCAAGCAGGTGGCGAGTCCAAAAGGCGGCACCGTATACCAGGCTTGGAAAGATACGCGGGAACGCGAAAGAGCAAAGAACATCTCTCCCGATTTGGGAGGATCGCAAAATCGTCCACCTGCCGCCAAGATCGACAATGACGTGGAAGTCGGCGACCTCGGCAGCGGGTCAGACTACTCGGTTTTCCTGCAGCACCTCGGAGTTCCCGCCACCGATATAGGTTCGGGCGGTCCTTACGGCGTGTATCACTCAGTCTTCGACAACTTCGCATGGTTCAAGAAGTTCGGCGATCCCGAATTCAAATATGAACAGCAAATGGCTCGGGTCTTTGGGATAGAGATGCTGCACCTGGCAGCAGCCGATTATCTGCCGGAAGACTACGAACTGTACGGTCGCGAGATCGTGAGCTATGTGCAGCAAGCCGAGAGCAAGGCCAAGCAGACCTTCGGCGAACGATCACCATCGTTTGCCGATGCCCTGATTGCCGCACAGCGATTTCAGAAAGCTGGAAGCCAGATTCGCCAGGCGCAGAGCTCAGCGACCCGCTATCTGGCGAGGCTGAACCGGACTCTTATGGAAGCCGAAAGGGCTCTGCTGATTGACCAGGGATTGCCAGGTCGTCCATGGTTTCGACACGTTATTTATGCTCCGGGAGAATACACAGGCTATGCGGCTGTTGTGATTCCGGGCGTGAACGAAGCCATTGAGGCCAGGAACGCTACGACAACCAGCGCGCAGCTCGGTGTTCTTTCTGCCGCGTTGAATCGTGCTGCTGGCGTGCTGGAAGGTTATCGCTAGTCCCCAGAAAAACGGAGTGCCCGGGGCGATTTCGGCTCGGAATGAGAGTTTCATCGTCAATTGAGGCTCTTTCCAGATCAGACCTTCTACAGGCGCATCAATGTGACCTTAGTCAGACCCATCTTGTACCTTCGAGTTAGATTCAAGACTCCGACTAAGGCTTTCGTAGGATAGGCGCGACGGGAGTGCACCTTCTACATTCAAACCAATATGACCACCGCCACCGCCGTCTCGCAATTTCTGGAAGCTCACGATCGCTATCTTGCCTTGGACAACGCCCGCACCTCCTGCACTCGTCCCGTAGAACGAGAGCAGATGCATATTGAGATCCTCAAGGCCTATTTAGAAGTTCAGTACCGGGCGAAGATGATCGCAGGCATGCAGTACGCTGACGGCAATAATTACGCCGAAGTCAATTAGGACTTCCGAGCTTATCAGCATCTCCCTTTTGCCGGATCCTGCAATGCTCTTGCCCTATTCCCGCTTCCCTCTCTACACGCACTTGTCTCTAAAGGGACTTGTCTTCCGCCCGCCGCAACTACCGCTTTAACTTAGAGTTCATGCGAGAGACGACCTAAGCGCCCAGAGTTGCATCTAAAGAGATGCGCCGCTCCGTCGAAAACTTTGGGGGGGATTTCTCTCCTCGTTCCTAACGAAAGGCCACGTTTTATGATGGCGTCCTTTAGTCCGGACGATAACTCTTCCAAGCCGAAGGACGCTTCGGAAGCGAGCGGCTTCATATACGACCACGCCAACGCTCCAGCGCCCGCTGAATCAGGCTACGTTCCCGAACGCGAGTTCGTGCTTATGCCGCTCTTTCGGCGCTTTGGCGAAATGCTGGGAATTCGCCGAGAACCGGAGCCTGAATATATCTATCAGGGAGAGGAGCTGGCTCCGGAGACACTGCATCAACCAGAGCCACAGCATCGATCCGATCTTGGCGATAACGAAACCAGCTGCGCCCGTGAAGAGACCGTCCCCGCCGAACCGAAATTTGCTGCGGTGGACCAGCAGCTGGAACCCGTAAATCAATTCCACGAGCAGAAGGTAGCAGAGCCGCTGCCCAGTGTCGCTCCCGCAGTTCCCGAGCCTATAGTCTTCGAAACAGCTGCCACAGAACCCGAATCTCCAGTGCTCGAATCGCCAGCGGAGGCAACAGGCTCGCATTTCGAAGCGCCTGCGCGGCAACCCATCATCCCGCCGCTAACTCCTGTCGAGTACGAACAAGCTGCAGGTTACGAATCTATTGCTGATGAAATCGAGGCACCTGTCGCGCACTTTGAGGAGGCTCACGAGCATCCGTCTACGGGAGAGGACCTAATTGCGGAAACGCCGATGGCCATGGCCGAAGTAGCGCAAGCAAGTTCAGCGGCTGCGCAAAAGACTCAAGCCCAAAAGACGCCTGCTCGGCGCCCAGACGAGCTCGACGAGGCGATTGCTATGTTGCGCGAAGCCGGTTCAAAGATCTCTGCCGCGGTTTCAGAGGCAATCGAGTGGCTGAGCGCTAAGGAGAATGAGCTCGTACTGAAGGCAGAACGGTCGCTGGGTCCTGCTCCAAAGACCAGACGAGTTGCATCATCCTCAGCTGCTCGGAGTACGAGAACAAATCGCATTCAGAGACGGTCTTCCAGCCCAGCGGTTGCGGCCAGCGACTCAGAGAGAATTCCTGAATCTGAAGCCGACCCGAAATGGGAACCGTTGGCCTTTCCCAGCCTGCAGCGCGAAGTCGCCTGGAAAGAACAAGGTGGGCCTGCCTTGGCGGAGCAGCCGGAGGCTCGGCCGATGCGTCAGGCGACAAATCAGCCTCCTGTGCCTCGCCCGACTTTGGTGCACTCCAGTTCTAAAGTTCCATTTTGGAAACGCTTCAATTGGGCGGGACAATTCACTCCCAAGCGTGTCGCAGTACTGGGCGGACTCACGATGGCCATACTCCTGGTGCTTGGCGTGTCGCTCGCGCGCAGGCCAGCGTCTGAGGTTTTGCCGCCTCAACCTCGACCGATTCAGCCGAGGGGAGTAACGGTTACTACATACCCTGTAACGAATCCGCACGCCTCACAGCCACACCGGACGCCTGCTCCCGCACAGCATGCAGTTGCGCCACGAACTCAGCGCGCGTCACGCGCAGCCAAACACGATGAGGAGCCGGAAGTGGTAACGCACTACTACAAAGCCAAACCGTCACCCTCGAAGCAAGCCACGGTGGCTGGCGTAAAACATTATTCGGACATGGAATAGCAGGTTTTCTGTCTAAACAGAGACTCAGCATGCTGACTCTCTATCGATTCACGAGCCTGACCGGCCCAGTTTTACAAGGTTCTCATGCATGAGGCTCGTGAGATCTTGCTTTTCCAAGCCGTGGACGCGCTTGTTGAAGTCATCCACCTTGCTCGAGTAATTCATCGAGCAAAACTTCGGACCGCACATTGAGCAGAATCCAGCTTCCTTGTAGTAATCGTCGGGTAGTGTCTCGTCATGCATGGACCGTGCCGTTTCAGGATCGAGTGAGAGTTCGAACTGCTTGTTCCAATCGAAGGTGTAGCGAGCGTAGCTGATAGCGTCGTCGCGATCGCGTGCGCCGGGACGATGCCTGGCGACATCGGCGGCGTGAGCAGCAATCTTGTAGGCGATGATGCCATCTTTCACATCTTTATCGTTTGGCAGGCCGAGGTGCTCTTTCGGAGTGACATAGCAGAGCATCGAGGCGCCGTGCCACCCGATCATGGCGGCGCCGATCGCGCTGGTGATGTGATCGTAGCCGGGAGCGATGTCCGTCACCAGTGGCCCGAGTGTGTAGAACGGCGCTCCGTAGCAAAGCTCGACTTCTTTATCGATCTGTTCCTTGATCTTGTCCATGGGCACATGACCTGGACCTTCGATCATCACCTGTACATCTTGCTCCCAAGCCTTTTTCGTGAGCTCTCCAAGAGTCGCCAGTTCGGAGAATTGCGCTTCGTCGCTCGCGTCGGCAATGCATCCAGGACGCAGGCCATCGCCCAGTGAGTAAGAGACGTCGTACTTGGCCATGATCTTCGTGATGTCGTCGAAGCGTTCGTAGAGGAAGTTTTGCTTATGATGGTGCGCCATCCACTGCGCGAGAATCGCTCCGCCGCGGCTCACGATGCCGGTGATACGCTTTGAGACCATCGGCAGGTACTGAATCAGAACGCCGGCGTGCACCGTCATGTAATCGACACCTTGCGCGGCCTGCTCCTCAACTACTTCGAGGTAAATCTCGGGCGTAAGGTCTTCGATCCGCTTCACCCGGCTGATGGCTTCGTAAATCGGAACCGTGCCGATGGGCACCGGTGAGTGGCGCAGAATCGCTTCGCGAATCTCGGGAATATCACCGCCGGTGCTCAGGTCCATCACAGTATCGGCACCGAAGTGCACGGCAGTGTGGAGCTTCTTGAGTTCTTCGTCAACATTCGACGTCACGGCGGAATTGCCAATATTGGCGTTGATCTTGCACAAGGAGGCCACGCCGATGGCCATCGGTTCGAGCTCAGGATGATTGATGTTGGCGGGAATGATCATGCGACCGCCAGCGACTTCGTCGCGAACTAGCTCGGGCGTGAGCTTCTCCTTTCGCGCGACATACTCCATCTCTTCGGTAATCATGCCGAGACGGGCGTAATGCATCTGCGAGAAATTTTGATCACCGCTTCGAGCAGCTTGCTGGTGCCGCTTACTCAGCCATTCAGCACGTGGCTTCGGGACTTCGTAGCTCGTCTTCTGAACATCCTGTGTGCTCATCCATTGCCTCTTTCTGAGGAAAAATTATACGCACCCCAGAGGCGAACACCCATTCGACTGCGCTCAGGGCAGGCTCCGGTCACAAAGAGAAACGCGGAGGTCATGAAGTACAAAGCCGATCTTTGTGACCTCCTGTTTCAGCTTGGTCCCGTTCGTGTCCGCCTTTATTCCTTGACCACGCTATGCACCGGGAATACTCTTTTAAACGTGCCTTCTACGGGTAGATACCTTCGTTTTGGCATCGCGATCCTCGTGATCGTTGGCGCGATGTCGTATCTCGCGTTTACCGGCATTCAGGAGAGCAAGAGCTACTACGTCACTATCAAAGAGCTGCAAGGAATGGGTGACCAGGCACATGCCAAGCGGCTGCGCATCGCGGGGCTGGTTGTTCCAGGCAGCATTCGCCGGCAAGGTACAGGAGCTGATTTCCAGATCGATGAGCAGGGACTGAAGCTGCAGGTTGCGTATCGCGGCACTGAACCACCTCCCGACACATTCAAGGACAACGCGCAAGCTCTGGTCGAAGGCTCGTACGGAAAAGATGGCGTGTTCCACGCCAAGCAGATTCAGGCAAAATGCGCCTCCAAATACGCTCCGGCAGCGAACCAGACCGGAACGGCTGAGATGCCGGCAGCCAAGCCCACAGCAGCAAGTCAGAATGCCAACTGACGATTGACTGATTCCGAAATCCATTCCGCTTCGTTTTCCCAATCTGAACCGACCCATTTTGATCCTGCTCACTCTGAACCTGCGGTGGTTTTGCAAGGCATAAGCAAGCTTTTTGGGCGCTTCGCCGCGCTCCACGATCTAAGCCTCTCTCTTCCTGCGGGACGGGTATATGGTTTGCTCGGCGAAAACGGCGCAGGCAAAAGTACGCTGCTCCGAATCATCGCTGGACTCGCACGTCCATCCCGCGGCAGCGTTCGCGTCCTCGGCAGCTCCGACGTGCGTTCGGTTGGCGCGCGCATCGGCTACATGGCTCATGCGATCCTCCTCTACGACGACCTCTCGGCGCGAGAGAACCTTGATTATTTTCGCGGGCTCTATCCCGCCGACCGCACGGCCGGCGTTGTTGAACTGCTGGGGCAAGTTGGGCTGGCAAATGTGGATAGCCGTCGGCGTGTCGGGCAATACTCCCAGGGAATGAAGCAGCGCCTGGCGCTCGCGCGTGCCATGCTCGCAACTCCGGATCTCCTGTTGCTCGATGAGCCGTTCTCAAATGTCGACTCTGTTTCGACCACAGCGATGTCGACACTTCTTGGAACGCTGCGCGATCGCGGCGCGACTCTGATCGTCGTCACACATCAGCTCGAAGCCCTGGCGCGAGTGGCGGACGAGTGGATTACCTTGCACGCCGGAACTATCGTCAAGCATGAAGCCGCTCACAATCGTTCTCCCTTAAGCGCCGGGCGAGGAGGCGAGCGATGAACCTGGCACGCACGGTGGCGTTGCATTTGCGAAAAGACATGCGCCTCGAGTGGCGCTCGAAGGACGCAGCAAATTCGATGTTGTTCTTCGCACTGCTGGTGGTAGTCGTGTTCGCATTCGCCTTCGATCCGCTGATGGAGGACTCTCGCCAAATCAGCGGCGGAATTGCGTGGGTGGCGCTGATGTTTTCGACCATCGTTGCTCTGAACCAGAGCTGGGCACGGGAACTGCGCAACAGCGTCCTGGACGCGCTTCGCCTTGCACCTGCGCCGCCTAATGGTCTCTTTTTGGGAAAGGTGATCGCCAACTTCCTATTTGTCACCATCGTCGAGATTCCCATGTCCCTCCTCTTCGTCGTGTTCTACAACCTCCGCGTGATTGGCTCGTTGGCGCAGCTCGCGCTGGTAGTTGCTCTGGGAACTTGGGCCCTGGTGGTGAATGGAACATTCTTCTCGGCGCTCTCAATTCGCACACGCAATCGCGAGCTCATGCTGCCCCTCATCCTGCTTCCCATATCGCTGCCAGCACTTCTGGGCATGGTGGTGGCTACGACAAACATCCTGAGTGGAGACAGCTCGCCGGTTTTTGGCATCAAGCTTGTGGCGGTTTACGACGTCGTCTTCACCACGGTCTCGCTACTGCTCTTCGAGGCGGTGCTCGGGGCGGAGTGATCGATCAAATTTAGGCGTTACCGCCTGATTGACATACGCCTGCGTTTTGATAACATCGCGCGCGCAGGAGGTGTGTATGGCTGGATTTCTGGCTCTCGCCTACGGAATGATTGCATACCTGATCTTCTTCGTCACGTTTCTCTATGCAATCGGATTTGTCGCCAACATTGGCGTTCCCAAGTCAATCGATTCCGGAATGCCTGGATCCCCGATTCAGGCGCTGATCGTGAATTGTGTCCTGCTGAGTTTGTTTGCGATTCAGCACAGCGTAATGGCGCGCCAGGGATTCAAGCGCGTGTGGATGAAGATCATCCCTCCCGCGATTGAGCGCAGCACTTTTGTGCTCGTGGCTAGCCTGATTCTCGATCTCATGTACTGGAAGTGGCAGCCGATTAAGAGCATCGTGTGGCATACCACGAATCGCGCGGCCGTCGACGGACTCTATGTGCTGTCTGGGCTGGGATGGGGAGTGGTTTTGATTGGCACGTGCCTGATTAGCCATTTTGGCTTGTTTGGAATGGATCAGGTTTACTCTTATTTCCGCGGGAAGGAATACCGTCACCCGGATTTTTCTTCGCCCTCGATGTATCGCTTTGTTCGACATCCCATTTATTTGGGCTTCGTCCTTGCCTTCTGGTCCACGCCGGTGATGACCGCAGGGCATCTGCTCTTTTCGATTGCCACTACGGGATACATTCTCGTCGGCATTTACTTCGAGGAGCGCGACTTGGTGAGCTTATTTGGAGACAGGTACCGCGAATATCGGCAGCGTGTTCCGATGCTGATTCCGTTTACAGGCCGTAAGCAGGAGATCAAGGCGAAGGCGGTTGGGCAGCCGTAACAGCAAAAGCCCGGGGCGAACGCGAAGGTCACAGAGGACTTGTTCGTGACGTTAAGTTTTTATTCGTGACCTTCATCTTCGCTCCGGGAAATCGACACTCGTGGCCCGCCTGTGGAGTACACTTCGCCTAGATGAACCGCGCAGCTTTCACCCTTAGCGCAATTCTCGTGGCGCTTCTGTTGTCCTATGGATTGCATGAAGCACTCAACGTTGCACCCACGGAAGCTACGATGGGCAACGTTCAGCGGATCTTCTATTACCACGTGCCCTCGTACGCAGCTGCGTTCACGATGTTTGCGGTGAACTTGCTTGCCTCTATCTTCTATCTGGCGCGGCGAAGGACAGCATCTGCCGCCGCTGCGGACGCGGTCGCGGTCTCGGCGGCGGAATTGGGCGTGCTTTTTTGTTCCGTCGGGCTCATGACCGGAATGCTTTGGGCCAAGCCCGTTTGGGGAATCTGGTGGACTTGGGATGCACGGCTCACGAGCACATTCGTACTCTGGCTGATTTATGTCAGCTATCTCATGTTGCGCAGGCTGTCAGAAGGCGGTCAGGCGCCGACGCTTGCGGCAGCGCTGGCTATCTTTGGATTCGTGGATGTCCCGATCGTGTACATGTCCATCCGTTGGTGGCGTACACAACATCCTCAGCCAGTGATCTTTGGCGAGCAGAACTCTGGACTTGATCGCTCTATGCTGCCGGCATTGCTCATTAATCTCGCGGCCTTCATCTGTTATGGAGCCCTGCTGTTCTGGGTGCGCTACAAACTAGAACGCGCACGCCAGGAACTGCGGGACACGCAGGCAGTGCACTCGCTGGAATTGGCCCGAGCGGAGGCTCGCTAATGGACACGGTACGGAGCCTTCAACATCTGCACGCCGCGTACATCCTTACGTGGTGCGTTCATCTGGGATACGTAATCTATCTGGTAAGAGGCTTCGTCCAGCTAAAGCGGGAGGCGACGGAGTTAAGGAAGTCATCTTAAGAAGTACCGATGGCCATGCCTATGCCACTAGTTATCGCTAACTAAGTGCTTTCTGTCCCGTCTATCTTGCAACTCTTTCTGTGCCCATTTAGCTTGGTCTTATTACCCAGAATTGCAACCCATTCCATTTCAGTGAGGTATCCATGCGGACTTTTTTGCGCGCCGTCGCAGTGTTCTCGCTAGTACTGCCAGTGACTTTCGTGGCGTTGGCAGCTCCGCCCGACGCAGCTTCCAACAGCTTTTCGGTCCCGGTCGTGTACTACAAATTGACGAACGGTCTACGCATTGTGCTTTCGCCAGATCACTCTGCTCCGACTGTCGCCGTTGCGGTTTACTACCGCATCGGCTTTCGGGTTGAGCCGAAAGATCGCACCGGATTCGCTCATCTGTTCGAGCACATGATGTTCCAGGGCTCACAGAACCTCGGCAAGATGGAGATGATCAAGCTGGTGCAGCAGAACGGCGGAACGCTGAATGGGTCCACCCGCTTCGACTTCACCAATTACTTCGAGATCGTGCCCGCCAACAAGCTAGAGACGATGCTCTGGGCGGAAGCGGATCGCATGCGCGGACTCGCCGTCAATGAAGACAATCTCAAGAACCAGCAGGGCGTAGTCGGGAATGAGGTGAAGGTCAACGTGCTTAACCGCCCTTATGGCGGATTCCCGTGGCTCGACATGCCGCAGTATGCCAACACCAATTGGTATAACGCGCACAACTTCTATGGTGACTTGAGGGATATCGAAGCCGCCACGCTTCCCGATGTCCAGCAGTTCTTCAAGACCTATTACGCTCCGAACAACGCAGCCTTGGCGATTGTGGGCGATTTCGATACTGCTGAGGCGCGCAAGCTGATCGAGAAGTACTTCGCTGGGATTGCCTCTGTTGCTCAGCCAAAAGAGCCTGATCTCACTGAGCCTCGTCAAGAACAAGAAAAGCGGGCCTCGAAACCGGATACTCAGGCAAAGCGTCCTGCATTAGCTGTGGCGTATCACATGCCTGCTCGCAATACTCCCGAGTACTATGCGATGGGGTTGATCGATCAGATTTTGCTGGAGGGAGACGACAGCCGTCTTTATGAGGAGCTGGTGCAGACGCGCGGCATCACGGGCGGACTAGAAGGTGGAATCAACCTTATCGGGAACATGTACAACTACAATGGCCCCATGCTGTGGATCATGGACCTTTACCATGACAACAATGTGAAAGACGAAGACATTCTGGCTGCCATCGATTCCGTGATCGAGCCGCTGCGCACGAAGCCAGTGGATCAAAAGACGCTCGATCGCGCACTGGTAAAGATACGCTCAGATTTTTACGATCAGGTCAGCCAGTTCAATGGATTCGGGCGCGCCGACATGCTCGCCAGCTTCGCCCTGTTCGATGACAATCCGCAACGGATCAACGACATCGAATCCCAATTCCGGAAGGTCACTCCAACGCTGATCCAGAAAACTGCGCAGGAGTATCTGCGGCCTACGAACCGCACGATCCTGACTATCGAACCGAAGGCCGGCGAGAACACGCAGGCGGCCAAGTCGGGAAATTGAGATCGGGAGCACAAGGAGACAGATTATGAAAAATCGATTGATTGCCATCGCATGCATGATGTTCCTGGCTCTCGGATGGAGCCTTCCTTCGGCTGCACAGGATGCCGCCGGTACCGCGCAAGCGGCGCGAGTAAAGAAGCAAAGCCCGCCGCCGGGAAGTGTGCCGAAGCCGTTCCTCGTTCCGCAGACAGAGAAACTCACTCTGCCCAATGGACTTCAGGCGACGCTGGTTCCCTACGGCGCGGTTCCCAAGGTGCAGATCACGCTGAGCTTAAGGGTCGGCAACTTGAACGAAGCTGAGAACCAGATTTGGCTCGCCGATCTGCTGGCAAGCCTTGTGAAGGAAGGGACGACCTCGCGCTCCGCGCAGCAGGTGGCACAAGAGGCTGCGTCGATGGGAGGCTCGGTGGATGTGAATGTCGGCGCCGACCTGACCCATATCGCAGCCGACGTGCTCTCCGAATACGGGCCCAAAATGGTAGGACTCTTGGCCGATGTGGCCATGCATCCGCTGCTGCCGGCGTCAGAGATCGACCGTCTGAAGAAAGACCAGCTGAGAAATCTGACGATCCAGAAATCTCAGCCCCAACCAATAGCACTCGAGCAGTTTCGGAGAGCGCTGTATCCAAATCATCCGTATGGCCGTGTGTTTCCGACGGAGCAGATGATCCAGAGATACACGATCGAGGATGTTCAGAAATTCTACAAAGACAACTTCGGCGCGGCGCGGACGCATATTTACGTTGCAGGAAAATTTGACGCTCCCGCGATCAAGAAGGCCATCACCGAAGCTTTTTCCTCGTGGCAGCATGGTCCGGATCCGTTCATCGATATTCCTAAACCGATAACCAAACACGAGCTGGAGTTGGTCGATCGCCCAGGTGCGGTGCAGTCCACGCTTTATATTGGATTGCCAACCATTGATCCCAGTAATCCAGACTACATCCCGCTTCAGGTGATGAATTCACTTCTGGGAGGCTCACTTGGATCGCGCATAACCTCCAACATTCGCGAGCAGAAGGGATACACCTACTCACCAAACAGCCAGCTCTCCGCGCGCTATCGCGACGCTTATTGGCTGCAGGTTGCGGATGTAACCGAGCAGCACACTGGCGATTCGATTAAGGAGATCCTGTATGAGATCGACCGCCTGCAGAAAGAAGCTCCTGGAGACGCTGAGCTCACAGGAATTAAGAACTATCTCGCGGGCGTCTTCGTGTTGCGGAATTCAAGCAGGGCGGGACTCATCGTCCAACTTGAATTCGTGGATCTGCATAAGCTCGGCGACGATTACGTGAATACTTACGTACAGACGGTATACGCTGTGACTCCGCAACAAGTCCAGCAGGCTGCGCAGAAATACATCAATGCGGAGAAGCTAACGATGGTGGTTGTTGGAGACAAGCAGAAAGTGTCCGAGCAGGTGGCTGCTTATCAGAGCAGTGGGATGTAGAGCTTCGCGCTGCTCCATTAGCACTGTAATAGTGAGTACTCTTTCGGCGGAAGATCTCCCGCGGTTCATCGCACTAATTTCCTGGCTCTTTCACCAAGAACTTGGGCCAAAGAGTTGAGGCACAGCGTTAGAGTCCGAGATTTCGGGGGAGATCCTTCGCAGGGGCTCAGGATGAGATTAAGATTGCGACACCATCACAATCTTCCTAATTCCCCAATCCTCTTCTCCACCACCTCCGAGTAGCTCATCACGTCTTTATCGGAATATCCCGCCGCACGGAATGCGTCCTGAATCTGTTCCGGCTTGAGCTGCGCAAGTAAACTAGCGATCCACTTAGCATCCTGAATGGGAATGTTGCGCCCGATCCACCGCAGTTTCATGCGGGTTACAAAATTGGGAATGGAGAAAATGCCGAGCAGGCCGATCACAGTCGAGTGCGCCGGCGAAGTGAAGTCGATCGTATCTTTATGAACATGCGAGATGAACTTCGACTTCCTGTATAGATCGAGGGAGCCTTTGCCACGTCCGGGCCCTAAACGGTATCCAATGCTGCCAAAAGACGCGCCCAAATCGGTAACGATGTAAATGTCCCTGCCGGTGCGCTCGTCTTTATAAATCGCGTTGTTCTCGTCCTTGGGGTCCCAGTTATTGAAGAGTGACATCATCACGCGCAGTCCATTGAACTCGCGCGTGCCGCTGAAAGGGTTCCTTTCCCAGCTCCAGGGATCTTCCTTCTCGCGGTGCTTGGGATGACGCTTCATGCGCGCGTCCTTCACCAGCCCTCCGGGCTCTATAAAATTCTGACCGCGCTGCAGATGCGGAGGAAGATTCTTGACCTGGAGTTCCGGAAGAAGGTAGTCGTTCTCGGTAAAGTAGCCAACTGCCCATAACAAGCGAGTCGCAGCCGTTTCCGGGCGAGCTTCCACTCCCAACTTTACCTTCCATTTCTCGCCGTCTTGATCCCGAGCATCAAATTTGGGATTTGAGCCTTTCCTATCTTCCTTCTCGAAGACAACGGGAGGACGTGGCCGGCCTTTCTCCCCGCCGGAGCCATATCGCAGATTACGGGAACTGATGTCCCCAGGGTCCTTCCAAATGAGTGGGGGTTGGCCCTGACTGGATTCCCGTGGCTTGGTTTGCGCAGGACCGCTGGTGGACGAAATAACCAGCAGGCAGAGGAATATCGAACCGCTAATGGGTACCCTGCGCATGGCTGCTTAACTGCCGACTCTTTAGATAGGCAGAGCACTTGATTAGGCTGCTTAGAACGTGATTTGGGCGCCGTCCGCACCTCAGTAAACGCAACAGCGGCGATTGTTAGAGAAACCCCGCCTCGCCCGGGTTTTTGCTTCTCAGGTTAGCGACTCCAGGAATTGAGATTTCCGGCCTGAGCACTCGCCGCACCTAGGAAATCGCAACACGCATCAACTCAGCCGGGCTGCGGGTCCAAGTTTTCGGACTGCGCCGGTAGTTCTTTTCCGCATCCAAGCTTGCAGGAACTCGGACCGTGAGGGGGCGCGAGCCGCTTGAAATTGCTAGTCCAGCCGGGTGACGGCGTTAGGCCGCTCGTTAAGGCCATCGAAAAAGCCAAAAAAAGCATTCAGGTTGTCATCTTCCGATTCGACCGCCTGGAGATCGAGAAAGCGCTCGAGGATGCTGTTAAGCGAGGTGTATCGGTAGACGCCCTCATCGCGTTTACCAACCGAGGTGGAGAGAAAAACCTCCGCAAGCTGGAAATGCGCTTCCTGGAATGCGGTGTGACCGTCGCGCGCACCGCGGATGACCTCGTCCGCTACCACGGCAAGATGATGATCATCGATGGCAAGGAGCTACATCTGCTCGCGTTCAATTTCACCCAGATCGATACCGAACGCAGCCGCAGCTTTGCATTCATCACGCACGACAAGGAGCTCATCAAGGAAGCTGAAGATTTGTTCGACTGTGACTGCAAGCGGCGTCCCTATAAACCGAGTTCGTCCCGCTTCCTGGTCAGTCCACTGAATGCTCGCGAAGAGCTCGCCAATTTCATCGAAGGAGCCAAAAAGGAACTTCTGATTTACGACGTGAAAATAAGCGATCGCGAGATGATCAAGCTGCTGGAGGAGCGTGCCCGTGACGGGGTGGAGGTCCGCGTAATCGGGAAGATGGCCCGCCATAGCAGCCAGATGTCAGTCAGACAACTTAAAGACCTTCGCCTGCACACACGAATTATTGTTCGAGATCGCAAAGAGGCCTTCATCGGAAGCCAAAGCCTGCGCGAGCTGGAGCTCGATTCACGTCGCGAGATCGGCGCGATGTTTCGCGATGCGGAGGCCATCGCTAAGATCATTGACGTCTTCGAAGCTGATTGGAAATCCGGCGTAGTAGCAACGGGAGATGAAGCCGACGATGTCGTGAAGCCCCCTGCGGCCAAGGTGGCAAAGAAAGTGGCCAAAGCTGTGACGAAGATACTTCCGCCGGTAGCCCCGGTTGTAGAAGAAGTCGTGAAGGACGTTCTGAAAGCAGGTAACGGTATTCCCATCGATCACGAAGATATTGAAGAAACCGTCAAAGATGCCGTGAAGCAGGCTGTGAAACAAGTCGTGCGCGAGACCGTCGAGGATGTAGTCGAACAACAACGCGAACCGGAAGCATAATGCTGAAATCAATCAAACTGACAGTCCTTCGAAATGGGATTCTGGTCTCGATGCTGATGTTGCTGAGCACAGCTTCGCTAGGCGCGCAACAGAAGTCAGGACCGCCGGTAAACGCCAATGCCGCGATTGCTGCGAAGTTCGAGCAGAACGTTGCAAACTATATGAGGGTTCGGCAGAAGGCGATGGCGGGCTTATCGGTCCCAAAGAACACAGATTCGCCTGCAAAGATTGCGGAGTTCCAGAAGCAACTTGCGGCGAACATTCGAGCGCTTCGCGCAAATGCCATAAAGGGAGAGCTCTTCACGCCTGAGGTCGTGGGACTATTCCGGAATCTGGTTGCAATAGCAATGCGCGGACGCGACGGAGCCCTAATTCGCACAAGCTTCGAACACGCCGAGCCGATCCAGGGGGTGCGCTTCGACGTAAATGCGGCCTATCCCGACGGCTTGCCATTACAGTCTATGCCGCCATCTCTGCTGCTGAATCTGCCTCAATTATCGAAAGAGCTGGAATATCGATTTGTGGGCCGCGAACTGATTCTGCGCGATGCTCCGGCAAATCTGATCGTGGACGTAATTCCTGATCTAAGCATCCCTTAAACGAAATGACCCGCCGGATCCTCTCAATTGCAGCTCTCGTCATTCTTGGATGCGGCGTTATCTCCCTTCACCCGCGCTCTGAGCTTGCCGCCATCTTCGCGTCTCATGAAACTGCGCCTGCCAGTGGAGTGGCGGTCGATGTGAAGCTGCCTCTGGAGCAGAAATCTGTCCGCTTTGCTGTGATTGGCGACAACGGAACTGGCGACAAACCGCAATATGAAGTGGCTGCGGAGATGGAGGCTTACCGCAAAGTTGTCGGTTATGATTTCGTGACCATGATGGGCGACAACATCTATGGAAGTCACAAGCCCAAGGATATCGAGCGCAAATTCGAGACTCCCTACAAGCCTCTGCTTGATGCCGGAGTGAAGTTTTACGCTTGCCTGGGCAATCACGACGACTCGAACGAAACCTTGTACAAAAATTTCAACATGAACAGCCAGCACTACTACTCGTTCAAGAAAGGCGACGTCCAGTTTTTCGTTCTCGACAGCAACTATATGGACTCGAAGCAGCTTGATTGGATCAACAATCAGATCAGCGGTTCAACGGCGAAGTGGAAGATCGCCTACTTTCACCATCCGCTATATTCCGATGGACGTTTTCACGGCCCCGATCTAGACCTGCGCAAACAACTCATGCCGATCTTCGAGAAGTACGGCGTGAACGTAGTGATGTCTGGTCATGATCACGTCTATGAGCGCTTCAAGCCCGAAGAAGGAATCTACTTCTTTCTCGTGGGGAACTCAGGCGAGCTCCGCTACCACAACCTGCGCCAGGGTTCCAACATCATGGCAGTGGGCTTCGATACCGACCAAACATTCATGCTCGTCGAAATCAGTGGCGATAAACTGTATTTCCAAACGATCTCCCGAACCGGACAGACGGTTGATTCCGGCGTGCTGCTACATCAACCGAAACCACAGACTCCACTTCAGGCCCAGCAGCAGGTTCACTAGTTTCAAGATTGCGTGGTTCCGGGCCGCCCTCGGCAGGTAGACGGGGTCCGATGTCCAAAGAGGTTCTATTAGGAGATTCTGAATGGTCGATTTTCTGCCGCTGGCATTCTGAATTATCGACCGACATGCGTTCTTCAACCCTTGTAGCGTCCGGCGGACAGGGCCCATAGCAGATGCCGATGTTGCGGCTGCTGAGGTGAGAAGGCGGCCGGTATCACGTAATCAACTGTTCGCGAGCGGACAGGTGGCAGGTGATCTTCCTCTCTAAATGCTTGCTTTTTCATTCGTACAAGTGGCACAGCGACTGCACTAAGGTCTGGGTTCCAGGAGTTTCCGTGATTGAGAACATCCGTTTCGCTTTACGTCAGATCATCAAGAACCCAGGTTTTGCGTCGCTAGCAATTCTGACTCTCGCTCTGGGTATTGGAGCTAACACCGCCATGTTCACGGTAATCGATACCGTCTTACTGCGGCCCCTTCCCTATCGCGATGCGGATCGGCTGGTGGCAATCACACCAGGACTCCGTTCCGACAACTCAGTTCAGGCAACGTCCTGGCCGAATTATCGGGACATCCGCGAGCAGACGCGGGAAGTGCGCGATGTCGCCGCTTACATGATCGACTTCGTAGTGATGCGAACTGCGCAAGGTAGTGAAGGCGCAACAGCTATCAAGACGACCGCAAACCTGCTCGACATTCTTGGAGTACAGCCGATCGTCGGTCGCAGCTTCGTCGCTGCTGACAATGAGCCTGGTGCAGCGAAAGTCGTCATCTTGAGCGCCCCGTTTTGGCGCAAGCACTTCAATTCCGACACACACGTTGCCGGACAAACAGTTCGTATAGGAGACGAGCCCAACAGCGTCATCGGAGTGTTGCCGGACAATTTTCGGTTTTCAGGAAACGACGCCTCGTCTGGAGTCTGGCTGCCCTACCAGCCAACCTCGGACGCGCTTTCGGATCGTGGCTCAAACTTCATCTACCTACTTGGTAGCTTGCGGCCAGGAGCAAGAATTGAGGCAGCGCAAGACGAGCTCACCTCCATTGCGAACGGCATCGCTCAGAGAACACCGAAAGGCGCTAGAGGTCTGCAGCTCCATGCCATTCCATTTCGCAATGTGGTGACGTCGGATGTAAGGGCGGTATTTCTGGCGCTTACCGGCGCGCTCATTCTGGTTCTTCTTATCGCTTGCGCGAATGTTGCCAATCTTCAGCTCGCCCGCTGCTTGGGGCGAACCCAGGAATTTGCAGTACGAATCGCACTAGGTGCCAGCCGCCGGGCATTAATGATGCAGATGCTGATTGAAGGCGGCGTGCTCTGCGCTTTTGGCGCGGCGGCAGGCCTCGCACTGGCGCAGTTAATGCTTAGCGGGATTCGGCATCTTCCTCCCGATTTGATCCCGCGCGCAGACGAGATTCATCTGCGTGCAAGCGTGTTCGTCGCTCTTCTGGTTGCGGCCGCAGTGGTGACGCTGCTTTCATCCATCGCGCCGGCTGTCCTGGCTGGCAGCAGTGATCCGCAAGCGGTGTTGCAGGAAGGGGCCCGTGGGTCGAGCGGCGGTCCAAAACGGTCTCGGGTAAGCGCAACCATGGTGGCGGGGGAGGTCGCGCTATCCGTGATCCTATTGATCTCCAGCGGCTTAATGTTCCGCACCCTATACAAGCTTGAGCACAAATATTTGGGATTCGATCAGGACAATCTCACTACCTTCCTGGCCCTGCCCGGAAATGCTGCAGGATTCTTCACAGTGAGACAAGCTCAGGCAACGAATCAGGCAGAGTCGATCCTTACGCGAGTGTATGAGCCGATGCGACAGAAGCTGCGAGGCTTGCCTGGGGTCCTGGATGTAGCCTTCGCGAACGCAGTTCCGCTTCAGGAAATCGACATGCACAGTTCCTTCGACGTCGTCGGACGCCCCAAAGAGGAGCAATCGCCGAACAAGAACAGCGCACTCATCCGCACTGTGAGCGGCGGTTACGCCCGAGTACTCGGCACACCAGCCATCCGCGGCCTCATGATCACCGAGGATGACAGCGCGAGTTCGCCCTACGTAATCGTGATCAATGAAACCTTCGCGAAACGCTACTTCGCCGGACAGGATCCCATAGGGCAACAGCTCGAGTTAGGCGGCAAAGATACAGGAATGATTACACCGTACACGATCGTCGGAGTGATGGCTGATGCTGCGCAGAACAAGCTCGCCGCAATGCAGCAACCAGAGATGAATGTGCCGTATGCGCAAATCCCAGTTACCTCGATCTTCTACCAATTCATGGTTGCCGCCGAAACGAACTACGTCGTGCGAACTCATGCATCGATCGAGATCGTCTCGGTGATCCGCAGTGCGTTTCGTGAGTCGGCGCCGGACTTCGCACTCGAAGATTTCAAGACCCTTCGGGATGCCCACGATCAGGCGGCGTTCAATCAGCGGCTTGGACTGTACTTGATCGGATCATTTGCGACGATCGCGGTCATCATGGTGTTGGCAGGGCTGTATGGCGTGCTTTCGCACCTCGTTGGGCAACGGCGGCGTGAGATCGGAATTCGCATGGCACTGGGGGCGAGCCGGGAGCTGATCTTGAATATGGTGTTGCGCCGCGGCCTGCGGCTGATCGGCGTCGGGCTGGGAATCGGACTTCTGGCTTCGCTCGGAGCAGTCCAGTCTCTAAGGAGCTTCTTGTACGAGGTGTCGCCACTGGACGCTCCAACGTACTTCGCCGTCGCCGTGATCCTTCTGGCGGTTGGCACTTCCGCCGCTCTCATCCCCGCGCGCAGAGCGGCTTCGATTGAACCCACGCAGGCGCTGCGCGCGGAATAGCTGGTGCTTCACTGGTATCAGCCAACATCTCTGGCCGGAGCTGCTTCTAAGTTGCAGTAAGCGCCTGATTCTGAAGCATCGTAAGCGGTTTCAGCTACACTGGAATCATTCCGCCCAATGGAGCAACTGTACCCACTTTTATTGCTGCCAGAATTTCACGAGCGCGTCTGGGGCACGCACGACTTGAGTGCGTTTTATCCGTCTCACAAAGTTGGCAATGAGCCGATCGGCGAAGTCTGGCTCACGGGCGAAGGTTGCCGGATTGCGAACGGATCGCTTCAGGGCCGAACACTCGGCGAGATCTCCAAAGAATTTAGAGACAAGCTCAACGGCACACTGGCTCGAGAACAACGTTTTCCTTTGCTGGTGAAGATCATCTTTCCGAAAGACAAGCTGTCCGTCCAGGTGCACCCTGACGATGAGGACGCACGCAAGGCGAGCCTGCCATGCGGCAAAACTGAGTGCTGGTATGTGCTCGATGCTGCTCCAAGCGCCAAAGTGGGACTAGGGCTGAAGCCTGGTGCTCATCGCAAAGAGGTGGAGGACTCCATTCACTCAAAAAACATGGAGCAACTACTCAACTGGATTTCGGTGAAGCCGGGAGACATGATCTATGTTGATGCCGGCACCGTGCACGCGATTGGTCCGGACTGCGTGCTGCTCGAGACTCAGCAGAATTCGGACACGACTTACCGACTGTACGATTATGGCCGCCCACGCGAGCTGCACATTGGTCTCGGATTACAAGCGATGAAGGAAGTCACTCGGGCAGGGAAGGTGAAGAGCCGCGGCGGGAATGGACACGTCGTGCTGATCTCATCCCCATCATTTGCTGTGGACAAGATGATGTTGAAAGAGGTTAAGACTCTGAATACGGAGGAGGTGTCGCGACGATCTTCTCCACATTGCATCATCGGATTGCGCGGCTGCGGCATTATTGAATACGATGGCGCTCCGGCAATCAGCGTAGGTCGGGGTGAAGCTGCAGTGGTGCCTGCGTCCATTGGCTCATACAGGATCCGGCCACAATGGGAATTCGAGTGCGTGCGAGCGCTTGTGCCCGTGAGCGCGAGCGAGCCGGAAACCGAAAACCCCGTTCAACTGCTTTCTGCAGCCCGATGAAATTAACGACGGCCTGATGACTAAGATCTCAACTTTTTATCCCGTAATCCTCGCCGGTGGTAGTGGTACGCGCTTCTGGCCGCGCAGTCGCCGCAAGATGGCCAAGCAGGTGCTGAACCTTGATGGCGACCAATCCATGATCCAGCAGACTGTGGAGCGCCTGCTGCCGATGGCCGATGAGAACAATTTCTGGGTCATTACTAACGATCACATCTTCGAGGTGATTAGTGGCCAGTTGAAGAAGGTCCCTAAAAAGCAGATCGTCTCGGAGCCAGTAACACGCAACACGGCTCCGGCGATTGGGCTCGCAGCGTGCATCTTAGCTCGACAAAATTCAAATGCCGTGATCGGCATGTTCCCGGCTGATCACGTAATCAAGGATGAAAGGAACTTCCACAAGGTCCTGGCTGATGGCATCGAGTTGGCCGCCGCTGGCGAGAACATCGTCGTGATGGGCATCGCTCCGAACCGTCCCGAAACGGGATACGGATATATCGAGGCTGGCGAGAAGTTGGGTGATGGCCTGTATCGTGTCCGTCGCTTTACCGAAAAGCCAAATCAGCAGCGCGCCGACGAATTTCTGGCCGCCGGCAACTACTACTGGAACAGCGGAATGTTCCTGTGGTCGGCGAAGACGCTGGTGAACGCCATGCGCGAGCACTTATCGGAGACCGCCCCTTATCTGGAACAGATCGCCGCGGCTTGGGGAACGTCAAAGTTCCAGTCGATCTTCATGCATCTCTACGAGAAGTGCGAAAACATCAGCATCGATTACGCTGTGCTGGAGCCGCGATCGGCAAAAGGCGAGCACTCGTCAAACCTCTACTGCCTGCGAGCCGATTTTGGATGGAATGATCTCGGTTCGTGGACAGCGCTCTTCGAACACCAATTGTCCAGCGCCAAGAACGGCGGAGGCTTCAACGTGATTGACGCCGAAGATCACTTCGTCCTGAACGCCGAGGGTAACTACGTTTACTCGCCCAAGAAATTTGTAGCCGCAGTCGGCGTGAAGAATATCGTCGTCGTGGAAACCGAAGACGCGATCCTCATCACCACGCGCGAGCACTCGCAGGATGTCGGCAAAGTGGTGAAGCATCTTGCGGATAAGAAACTCACGAAGCTGATTTAGTCCTAGTCTTGAAAGTGATTTCAGGTCCGATAGGCTTTCGTAGCCATGCTGCCCAAGCTTCGCGTGGCCTGCCGATTGGGAACAGATGCAGGGCGATGATCGTTCCCGTTGCTGGGATCCGGGTCAAGCCCCACACCGCTCGATAACTATGCCAAAGCCTTGGCTACTCTTTGCCGCATCGAATCACAGCATGCTTGAATCTGCACTTTGAGTCCGGAGAGTGATTCGCCATTCACCTGGATCGCGGCCGACATCATGTGCTGCGGGCAAGTAACTCCGGCGACCTTCTCCTGCATGGAGCGCCTTACCTGATCCAGCACGAAGTGGTCGAGTCCTCCAGCGGCCCCAACCTCCTGGCCGTTGACCTTCATTTTGATTTTCATGCTGGCATTTTCCGCCCGCCATCCGGTTGAAAAAATCGGAATAAAGGAGCTCGAGGTTACTTTCGCGCCCGAGAATCACAGAAAAATACTGTTAACTGCGCGGAACATGCACCAAGGTAATGCGGCACCTTCGCTGAATGTGGGCTAACTTAGCCCTACTCTATGCTGCAGATCCTCCAGGGAATCGATGTCGCCCTCGGACTGACGATGGCGATTCTGCTTGCCCGATCGACCGCGGCGGAAATTCGCAAGCTCTGGAAGAATTAGATTCGGCTCTGCAGGCGAAGATTTTCGGTTCATCCGCCGCCTCGAGTGCGCCTTTCGCCGCAACTTCGCCTTAACTTCATAGCTGTCCACACCCACAACTTGTCCACATTGCATCCAAGAACTCGGCAGTAGCTCAGCGTGCATGGTACCGCTTCACCATATCGTCTAAACTACAAGGTTTCTTCTCGCTCTATGCAACCAATCAAATTCGGTACGGATGGATGGCGTGGCATCATCGCTGATGACTACACGTTTGCCAATGTCCGGCGCGCCGCTTCCGCCATCACCAATTACGTTCTGAAAAATGAAGACAGCCGACGCGGTGTTGTGGTCGGTTACGACACGCGGTTCGGCTCGGCGATGTTTGCTCAAGCCGTTGCCGAAGTACTTGCCACTGCCGGCATTGACGTTCAATTGTCCAACGACTACACACCGACACCTGCTCTCTCATTCGGCGTAAAGTACTTCGGCGCAGCTGGTGGGGTGATGATTACGTCGAGTCATAATCCGTTCAACTGGAATGGAGTGAAGTACAAGGCGAGTTATGGTGGATCGGGACGCCCGGCAATTATGCAGGCCATTGAGGCTGAACTCGATAAGCCTGTCCCAAAGGGATCGAAGGCAGGCACGATTAGTGATACAGACTTCAAGCAGCCTTACATCGAAGCCATCAAGAAATTCGCGGATCTCGAGAAGATCACCGCCGCCGGCTTCAAGTTCCTCATCGACTCCATGTACGGATCCGGCCGATGTGTACTCTCGGGCATCTTCGCCGAGCGTGGAATCAAGCACGTAGAAATTCGCTCCGAGGTAAATCCGCTCTTTCCGGGCATCAATCCGGAACCCATCGAACCGCACGTGCGCGAGGCGCAAGAAGCGGTTGTGCGCGAGCGCTGCCATGGCGGCCTGATCACCGACGGAGATGCGGATCGCATCGGTGCCGTGGCCGAAGACGGCAGTTTCGTTGATTCACACAAGATCTACTCGATCCTGCTTCGCTGGCTACTGGAACGTAAGAAATGGCCGGGAGAGGTAGTGCGCGCATTCAATACGACGAAGATGGTCGATCGCATCGCTGCGGAGCATGGACGAAGGCTGCACGAATGCGGAATAGGCTTCAAGAACATCTGCGATCTCATGTTGGAACGCGACATCCTGATCGGAGGCGAGGAGTCAGGGGGAATCGGAATTACGCGTCATCTTCCTGAACGTGACGGCATTCTCAACGCTCTTCTTCTCGCGAACGTCATGGCAGAAGAGAAGCGCACGCTGGCCGAACTAGTGCAGGATCTTCAAAAAAAGTATGGAGAGCACTATTACGCACGTCTGGACATGCATATTCCGAATGAGCTGAAAGAGTCAGCGATTACTCGCGCCAAATCCGGAGTACGTGAGATGGGAGGAAATGAGATTCTGCGTGTTGAGACGCTCGATGGCGTGAAGTTCTTCCTCGACGCGCCGAAGGGAAAACCGGGCACCGCATCGGCGGCGGCAGAAGCGTGGCTGCTGCTGCGAGCATCGGGAACCGAACCGCTGCTGCGTGTCTACTCCGAAGCCGGATCGCCAGAGATTGTGCAGCAGCTACTAAAATCGGCTGAAGCCTTCGTCTACCAGGGCGAAATGGCGGGGACAGCAGCTCACTAAATGCCCGCAGCAAACACCGACGTGGCTGGCCATATCCATCCGGAAGGACATGCCGATACTCCCGAGGCGCGGCAGTATAGCCGCATTCGTCGCTGGATCTCCGTTGCGGATGCCACTCTGGGAATTGTCTTCCTCGTGGTACTGCTGGCAACAGGATGGACGCGTGATCTCCGCGATGTGGCATTTCGCTTCGCCCACGAACACTATGTGCTCGCACTGTTCTACTACGTGCTCTTGCTGACGATCATCAGCAAAATTGTTAGCCTGCCTCTTGATACATACAGCTTTCGTATTGAACACCGATTCCACCTTTCGAACCAACACACTCCTGCGTGGATCCTCGATGAAATCAAGGGCTGGGCCGTTGGGCTCGTTCTCGCCACTTTGCTCACAGAGTTGGTCTATTGGATTATCCGCAGCGCGGCAATCTATTGGTGGCTGTATGCCTGGATTGCGTTTACAGCGCTGTTCGTAATTTTCGCGCAGCTTGCCCCGGTCGTGCTTTTTCCTATCTTTTACAAATTCGTTCCTCTCGAAGATCAGGAGTTGCGCAATCGGCTGGTGAAGTTGAGCGAGCGTGCAGGGACTCGCGTTCGCGGAGTGTACGAATGGAAGCTTTCAGAAAAAAGCAAGAAGGCCAATGCGGCGCTCACAGGTTTGGGGAACACGCGTCGCATCATCCTAGCTGACACACTATTGCAGAACTACTCCCACAATGAAATTGAAGCCGTGCTGGCGCATGAACTTGGACATCATGTGCATCGGCACATTTTCAAGAGCATTGTGCTGCAGATGGTTGTTACTTTCATCGCCTTCTGGGTAGCGAATGAAGTCTTGCGCTATGCCACTTATGAGTGGCACATGTTCGATCTGCTCTCCGACTTCGCAAACCTGCCACTGCTGGCGCTCGTTTCGGCAGCACTCTCTCTTGTCCTCTTACCTGCGCTGAACGCCTACTCGCGCTTCAACGAACGCCAAGCAGACCGTTACTGCTGGCAGTCAGTTCCCAGCGTCGATCCGTTCATCACCGCGATGGACAAGCTCAGCTTGCAGAATCTCTCCGAGAAAAAGCCATCGCGCCTGATTGAGATTCTCTTCCATTCCCATCCCGCAGTTTCGCGCCGCATTGCTGCTGCGCGGGAGTTCGCAAGCGCCCGGAGTTAGAGGCACTCGGCTTTCGGCTATCAGCGCTCGAAGAGCAACTCTCCTCGCTATAGCCTTTAAGACTGTGAGCTGCATTTCCGTCACTGACGCTACGTAGCCGTAAAGAGGCCGAGTGGCGACTGCCGAGTGCCTCTCCTCTACGGTGTAAACTAGAGGGTTGCGGCAGGCTTTCGGGGCGCCGCGGTAAACCTTCCTAGAGGAATCCTCCAATGGCAGCTACCATCGAAACCATTTCCGCTATCTCCTTGCATTCACCCCGGGGGGAGTTCCGAAATAGCCCCCATCTTGATTTCACGAACCCGGAGAATGCCCGAGCGATGCGTGATGCGCTTCGTCAAGTGCATTCGCAGCTCGGAACTGAATACGATCTTGTAATCGGCGGGCAAATGGTCCGCACGAAGGACAAGATCAAGTCGCTGAATCCAGCCAAGCCGTCTGAGGTGGTCGGAATTCACCAGAAATCCGGCGCGGAGCATGTTGAGCCAGCGATGGAGGCTGCTCTGCACGCGTCCGAGAGTTGGCGCACTACCTCCTGGGAAGAGCGGGCATCGTTGCTGCTGAATGCGAGCGCTATCATTCAGTCGCGACGCCTTCAATTCAATGCATGGATGGTTTACGAAGTCGGTAAAAACTGGATGGAAGCGGATGCCGATACCGCCGAAACCATTGACTTTCTCGAGTTCTACGCGCGCGAAGCTCTGCGCTTGTCGCGAGTACAGACTCCTGTGCAGCTCCCAGGCGAGCAGGATGAGCTGCTCTATATCCCGCTTGGCGTGGGTGCGGTAATTCCGCCCTGGAACTTCCCATTTGCGATTATGGCCGGCATGACTTCGGCCTCGATTGTGTGCGGAAATACCGTCATCCTGAAGCCATCGAGTGACTCACCGACAATCGCAGCGAAATTTTTCGAGGTTCTTCAGGAAGCCGGAATGCCGGAAGGCGTAGTGAACTTCTGTCCCGGATCGGGAGGCACCTTCGGCAATGCCCTGGTGGAGCATCCAAAAACTCGCTTCATCGCCTTCACCGGATCGAAGGAGGTGGGCCTCGACATTCATTCGCGCGCAGCCCAGCCAGGCAAGGGTCAGATCTGGATCAAGCGCACGATCCTCGAGATGGGTGGAAAAGACTCGATGATTGTGCAGGCCGATTGCGATCTGGATTCGGCGGTTGAGGGTGTGGTCGCATCCGCTTTTGGCTTCAATGGACAAAAGTGCTCGGCGTGCTCTCGCGCAATTGTAGAAGAGCCTGTCTACGATCTCTTTGTATCCCGGCTCCGTGATCGAGTAAATCAGTTGTCCCAAGGCGATCCGACGCAGAACAAGAACACGGGTCCGGTCGTGAATGAAGGTGCGTTGAAGTCGATTCTTGAGTACATCGAGATTGGCAAGCAAGAGGGCAGGCTGATCACGGGCGGGGGCCGCTCGACCGACCTCGGCGATGGTTACTACGTTCAGCCAACTGTTATCGCCGACGTAGCGCCAAACGCGCGCATCTCGCAGGAGGAAATCTTCGGTCCGGTCTTGGCAGTAATCAAGGCGAAGGACTTTGAAGATGCGCTGGCAATCGCTAACAACACCGAATACGGACTCACCGGAGCCATCTACACGTCTTCACGCCAGAAGATTGAATACGCAAAGCGCGATTTCCATGTCGGGAATCTTTATATCAATCGCAAGTGCACTGGAGCCATGGTAGGTGCACATCCGTTTGGCGGATTCAACATGTCCGGCACGGATTCTAAGGCCGGCGGTCCGGACTATCTGTACCTGTTTACTCAGGCGAAGTCTGTAGCGGAGAAGGTGATTCGCTAATGGCCAATCGAATGGAGCGTCGGTTATCTGAGATCGATCCCGACATGTTTGCTGCGATCGAGAACGAGCAGCGCCGTCAACATGAAGGACTTGAGCTGATTGCTTCGGAAAATTTCGTCAGCGAGGCCGTACTGGAAGCGGCGGGAAGCATTTTCACAAACAAGTACGCAGAAGGGTATCCCGGGAAACGCTATTACGGCGGCTGCGAGTTTACTGACGTAGTTGAGAATCTGGCTCGCGAACGCGCCAAAGAGCTCTTTCAAGCCGAGCATGTCAATGTGCAGCCACACTCAGGCTCCCAGGCGAATGCCGCAGCCTATTCCTCGATTCTCCAACCCGGAGATACCATTTTGGGACTCGACCTTGCTCATGGCGGCCATCTCACGCACGGCCACAAGCTGAATTTTTCCGGCAAGCTCTACCGAGTCGTCTCGTACGGCGTGAGTAAGGACACCGAAACCATCGACTATGACGATCTCGAGCAGATTGCGACGCGCGAAAAGCCAAAGCTGGTTATCGGCGGGGGCAGCGCGTATCCTCGAATCTTTGATTTTGAGCGTATGCGCGCGATTGCCGATAGCTGCGGAGCATTGTTGCTGATCGACATGGCGCATTTCGCCGGACTGGTGGCGGGGGGCGTGCATCCCTCGCCAGTTCCTCACGCGCAGATCGTTACCACAACGACGCACAAGACACTGCGTGGACCTCGCGCTGGCATGATTCTTTGCGAGCAGGAGTACGCGGCCGCTGTCGACAAGAACGTATTTCCCGGACATCAGGGCGGCCCGCTGGTGCATATAATCGCGGCGAAGGCAGTCGCGTTCAAAGAAGCACTGGAACCATTGTTCGCCGACTATGCCCGCCAAATCGTAGCGAATGCTAAGGTCTTGGCGCAGACCTTGAAGGATGTAGGCTTCCGCATTATCTCGCGCGGAACGGATACGCATCTTGTACTCGTGGATGTTTTCGCCAAAGGCATGCTCGGCAGCGAGGCGGAAGCGGCGCTCGGAAAAGCGGGTATCACGGTGAACAAGAATGCCATTCCGTTCGACACGAACCCGCCGCTCAAGCCGAGTGGAATCCGAATCGGAACGCCAGCGCTTACGACGCGTGGGATGAAAGAGTCGGAGATGATGCAGATCGGCCACTGGATCGCCGAGGCTCTCGAGCGGCGTTCAGAGGACAAGGCTCTCGAGCGCATCCGTCACCAGGTATTCGAGCTTGCAGAACAGTTCCCACTGTATGCGGAACGACGAGCTCGCAGCGGCGTTGTGATGGCCAGATAGAATCAGCGTTTGAGTACGTGGTCGGTCGCCCTCGGCCGGTCACGGCGTAAGATTTCGTGTAGGTGCGTTTTTTAATTTGCTGGCTTAAAACGGCAAACCAAAGAGTGACGATCCATACTGGAACCAGCCGAGGGCAGCCGGAACCCGCTACTCAAAGTCTACTGTGAGCTGCTGTTCCAGGATTCCAAAGCTACCTTCCATGAACCATCTGTCTGCTTTTGCAGGATCAGCGTGATCTTACTTTTGTCTTTGACTGGTTCCACGCGATCTGGGACGGAAATGGTTTGCGTGTTGATCCCCACTCATACGCCAAGTGGCCGGCAACGCGTGTCTCACGCCAATCCACGTCGCACTGAAGCACCTTCACGCCCTTCATCTTTTCACCGAGCCCTATTAGCCACCTTGAAATCTCGGGTTTGCCGACCATCGGTTCCATGGCGGGCAGCAGATCCACTCCGTCATCAGCCCATAGCTGCGCTGCCGCATCGTGATTCATATTGCGACAAGCTTCAATAAAGGCGTGATTGAATTCATCGAGTCCCTTCTTCGCATCTTGGTTCGAGCTACTCTGGTTGAAGTTGGTTTCTCCGGGCTTTATCTGGGCCAAAGCTGAATTCCCGATGCTGAAATCTGTAAGCGCAAGAAAAACAAGGAGTAGAGCAGGATTTATTGTGAGCTTCATCGCTCGAGGGATGTAGCACCTGAATCGCGTACATACAAAATTGCCACTTGTCTGGCCTTCCTTAAGCCCGACTTCCGCTTCTAAACAGGTGTTCACTCGTCAATAGGTGGAGTTGTGTGATGTCGGGCCCTCGCTACCAGTACACCCTCACGACGGCTATGTCAGTCCTGTTGCTTGCTCTCTTGTTTGGGAATGCGCAGGCCATCGCCGCCGAGCTCGCAAACGCATCATCGCACCCCGATATCGCCTCTCTCGTAAAAAAAATCATTGAGGCACAGTTAGAGAGTCACGTCCAGGCTAGACCTTACTCAGTTACCCGCGAATACAAAGTCTTTGGCTCCGATAGTGATCGGCCGCGCACCGAGGTCCTTGCTCAAATCAATTTCCTGCCCCCGAACGTGAAGAGCTACGACATTGACAAGAGCACCGGCGGCATGGGCGAAAAGGTCGTTCGCCGCATTCTCGACCATGAAATCGACGCAACGCGCGATCCAAAGATGATGATGGTCAACGACAGCAATTACGACTTCGCCTTCGCGGGCGCGGGAATAGCCGACGGACGCCCGTGCTACAAACTTGAGATCAAACCCAGGCATGAACGTAAGGAATTACTCAATGCAATGATCTGGGTGGACAAAGATTCCTATCGAATTCTCCGGATCGAAGGCGATCCAGCGAAAAGTCCTTCATTCTGGGTGAAAGACGTACACGTAGTCATTCAGTACGCCGAGGTTGCCGGCATGTGGCTGCAAACCGAAACGCAGGCTCTCGCGCACCTGCGCTTCGGAGGCGAATATCGGATCGTTTCTCGAGACGTAGATTACGACGTGGCCCGCACGGTTGCGACGAATGCGACTCAGGCTCGCGCGCACCGAAGACACTCGTCAGCGCTCATCGCCGCGACCGTGAGGTAGAAACCCAACTATGGGCATTTAACGTGGATGCGGCTCGATCCAGGTTGAAAGGCGCTCTATTTCGGCCTCACCACCACTATTCTCGGATTGAAGCTCACAGAAATCTGATTTGCATCTGTCGGACCACCTGAAGCAGTGAGATCAATGTGATGCACGAACGGACCTGTGCTGCTATTGCCAATTGTTCCCACGTACAGTGAGTGCGCGTCCTGTGTGATTCCGCCTGACAATAGCGCTCCGCCTGGATTGACCAAGGCGATCATGCCAGTGCTACCGTCGGCGAGATGATACAAAGGAATTCCAGGCGCGTCGCTACCGCCGCCGTATCCCGTGAGGAAAGCAATGGAATCGTCGGAAGCCACTGCGATCTTAGCGGGTGTTCCGACGAATGCCGGAAAGGCTGCATTGCGAGCGGTGTTGCTCGTGATGGGCGGGCATCCATTGCTGTTGGTAACCGTGTAGCTAAGGTCCGTCCAACCTCCGGCTCCGGCACCGAGCATGTGAGTGCCATCGGGAGTAGGAGCGAATACATTAACGGCGCTCGCAGTTGCAGGGGCCGGAGAGTCGTTGCAGACTACAAGTCCCAAAATGGAGCTTCCCCCGAAAAATGCGACCGCTCCCTGTGGAGCGAAAGCAACGCCGTCGGCTGCAAAGCTCAGCGTCTTCACGCCTGTTGAAGGAGAGTACTCGTACACGGCAGAGCCGCTCGTTAAATAGGCCTTACTGTTGTCGCTATTGAAGTCGGCGGCGGTTACCCCTGCCAAGTCGAATGTCTGGACTGTTTGTTGTTTGGTATTGAAAACAAACACTTTGCCCGCCGAAGCGTCGGATACGAGAACCGTGAGCCCATCATTCGAAACAGTCAGTACTGTTCCAGTGATCCCGCTCGCAGTACCGGTCACGGTATTGGTGCCGGGATCGAAGATCAACATACCAACCGAACTGCCCAAGTACGCTTTCGTTCCAGCGCGGTCGAAGACCATCGAGTTCGGTGATCCGGGCAAAGTAACCGCGGTTCCCGCTGTATTGGCCGAGACGTCGATCGGGATCAGGGAAGTGTTTGCCGTCGCATCGGGTTTGTCGCTCCCCGTTACGTAGACGGTTGTCGCCGTTGTACCTGTAATCGTTCCAATGACCGGATTGCTATAAATAGCGAGTCCGGCTCCGCTGCCGTTGAAATTTATGTTTGGCCCAGATGCTGGGTTACATCCTGGTGGCACGCACGAGGCGATCAACGTGCTCACGCCTGCTCCCGGCGTTGTAACCGCAGCTGCCGTCGTGATTGAAGCCGCACTTGGTACATAACTGGAATAAGTGAGTGCAGCATTGGCGATCGGCTGTCCAAGGATATCGGTTACATCGGCTGCGAGCGTCTGGGCGGTGCCTGTTGCCACATTGAAAGAAGTATCGGTCACACCCGCGACGTGTAGCGAGATTGTTTTCGGTGGACACGAGACCACGACGGCCGGAGTCCCCGTAGTGTTTGCCACTGAGGCCACAACCGTCGTCGCTCCGGGTTGCTGGGACTTGACCACGCCATTCGAATCGACCGTGGCAACGGTGGTCGAACCAGTGCTCCACGTGAGTGGCCCGACGTTGGCGGTGATGTCGACGGGGCTCCCCTGCTGATTGCTAAAAACCTTTGCTGTGAACGGCTCAGTCAAGTTCTGCGAGAGACAAACTGGCGGATTCGGCGGCCCCGTCACCGTTATCTTATCCACGTGCGCGTGCACGTAAACCGGAACCGTTGCTGTGAGACCTCCGGAAGTAACGGTGACATTAATGGTCTTGTCCGGCAACAAATTACCGCTGCTGTCTTTCGTCTGGCAGACGATGTTGTTAGCGTCGAATACGCCTGCGCAGACCATGCCGGCGGAGGTCACCGTCACTGAGCTCGGATCAGCCGACGTGTAGGTCACGGTCGGCGTCGGTGTAATCGGGTCTCCACTGGAATTTGCCACGGAGACGCTGATGCCCGCGACATCCCCATGCGTGAGAGAGAGGCTCGTGGGATTTGCGGTAATCGTTGTAGGAGTGTTCGTTGTGTTCGCTTTACTGCCACCGCCACAAGCTGCCAGTACCGCGGTAGCTCCACAAATCAGGAGCAACCGGGTCACCAGATAAAGACGCATGTACCCTCCCCGCTGCCTCGATCAGCCAAACTTTCACGCGTGTCGAGGGATAAAAATCAGCGGAAACAATGAAAATACTGAAAATGAATGAACTATACAGTTTAGAGTTGCTACGCCTGCTGGAGCAAGCGAACGGGGTGAGCATGGGCGGCGGGCAAGGGCGTGAATCGTACAGCGATGAAGAAGGACCGACTGCCCCCTCGCGGCGCGTGTTTTCCAGTTCGCCGAAAAGCGGAAGAGAGCCTTCCGAACATCAATCCCTGCGAAGCTTCGCTGCATGAACGTAACCCCGCGGTAGGACGCACGTCGTCCTTTGCATGATCGAAACACCTGCTCGAGTATTGCATGCTACACTCCGCCTATCCCATGTTGAAACTGATTGCCGGCTGGGTGTTGGCATTGAATATTGGGCTATTCGCCCCTTTGCCCGCTGCGAGTCAGGACTTCGTCTTCGGTGCCAATCAGCTTTCCGCTCAGATCAGCCAGGTAGTAGCACCGACCTCTGCTTCTGTCACTGTTGCTAACCGCTCTCCACTCGATGACGCAACCGTCGCGTCCATTCAGGCGGGCCTTGTACAGGCATTACAGTCCCGTGGATGGAGACTCGGAAAACCGGAAGCAAGCGAAGCCGCGATCGCAATCACTTTGGGCGCGAATTTTCGAAATTATGTCTGGACGGCGGAAATCGCTAAAGGGGCTTCCCACGAGATTCGAATTCTTGAGCTAGCGAAGAGCTCCGCTGGACGTCCACCAGCAAACGACCCCATCGCGATTTCACGTTACCTGTTAATCAGCTCGGATCTTCCCCTGCTGGATGTCACTCTTCCAGAAGGAAAGATCGGGGAAGGCGCGCATCTATTGGCGCTAAGTTCGAGGGCCGTACAGCTGTTTCAACTCCAGTCAGCACAGTGGCGCCTTCTGCAAACACAATCACTGGGACAGACACCGTTGGCAAGCCGGGATCCACGCGGGCGAATTGCACCCGGGCAAATCGGCAGCTTCGACGCGTATCTTCCCGGACTTCATTGCACAGGTAACTCGAGCAGCACTCTTACAATCGGATGTCGCGCCAGCGACGATCCTTGGCCGCTCACAGACGATCGCCAATCGCTCGCGTTTTATGCCCCGAATCGAAACTACTTCAACGGAGTGCTCTCCTCTCCGAATGGACAGAGCGGCACGGTCAATGCATTTTTCTCAGCCGCAGTCTTGAGCGATCGAGTTATCTTCACCAACTTGGATGGACACGCATCCATGGTGCAGGGAGGGCGCTCGACACCAATAGCTGACAGATGGGGAAGCGACATCGCCGGAATTCAAAGCTCATGCCGTGCTGACCTCGTTCTGGCCACCGGAGCGGGCGATTTCCAGCAATTCGATTCCTTATCGGCTTACCAAGTATTGAACTCGCAATTCAGACCGGTATCAGACTCGATGCAATTTCCCGGACCAGTAGTGAGTTTGAAAACTTCCGCGGATCATCAACAGGCAATCGCGATCGTCGCCACTCCATCCGGACGTTATGAAGCGTACCTTCTTACTGCTCACTGCGGCACTTAGTCTCGCCGCAACCGCCTGGCCCGCCATACGTCCGCATTTCGGCGGTACCCTGCGTGTCCAAATGCGCGGAGCGATCAGCTCCTTCGACATCACTGATGATCCGAATGCTGCGCGCGCATTGCTTCGCGATATCGTTCTTAGCAACGTCTGTGACCGGCTGGTGACGCTGAATGGGAACGGAGAGCCGCAGCCATCGTTAGCCACATCGTGGCGCTCCGAGCGCGAGGGCCGTTCCTGGTACTTCATACTCCGCGACGTGCCATTGCACAACGGCAACACGCTGACCGCACAGACAGCGGTTACAGCGCTGTCGGCGCAGAATCCGGAGTGGCATGCGCGCGCTAATGGGAATGAGCTGCTGATTCAATCGGACACGCCTCTTGCCGGCATTCTCTATCAGCTGACAGAGGCGCACAACTCCGTTTGCGTGGCGGGTGACAATGGACGGTGGATCGGGAGTGGCCCATTCCAGATCAGTGACTTCCAACCTGGACAGCAAATTGAGTTGCACGCCTTTGATGAAGCATGGCAAGGGCGCCCATTCCTGGATCGCATCCGGATTCAAATGGGCAGATCATTCACAGATCAAGCAGCGGACCTGCAGACTCAGCGCGCGGATATCATCGAGAGCGATCCAACCCAGCCCCGGACGGCTGCTGGGAATTCAAGCCTCACTGATCCGATTGAACTCCTCGCGCTGGCCTTCACTCCAAATCATCCGGCGGTTGCGGATCCTGGTGTGCGTGAAGGGTTGGCGCGCTCGCTCGACCGTAATTCGATCTACTCCGTGTTGCTGCGCAGGCAAGGTCAGCCTAATGCAGCGGTATTGCCAGCGTGGATGTCCGGCTACGATCATCTCTTCAAGGCAGTACAAGATATCTCCGCCGCGCGGCAACTGCGAAATCCGCTTGGCGCGCTCATGCCGCTTTCGCTCGTCTTCGATGCCAACGACGACTTGGCCAAGCTGGTCGCTGAACGCGTTGCCGTAAATGCGCAGGCAGCGGGAATCACAGTTCAGCCGCGCCCTGACACACCATCGTTCCGAGGATTCAATGCCGATGTGAGACTCGTGCGCCTTCGTCTGGAATCGCCTGAAGCCGGAGCCGCTCTTACCAGAATCGGAACCATTCTGAACCTCCCGAAGCTGCAGAAAGCCGAGACGACCACGACTCTTGAGGCAATGTATGCAATTGAAAGCGATGCGCTGAAGGATTATTCGTTGGTTCCAATCGCCCACATTCCAGAAGCGTACAGCCGCGCGCCGATTGTTCATGATTGGTTCGTGACGCGCTGGGGAGATATCCGTCTCGCCGATTTGTGGGTTGAGAGTGCGAAATGAGCTTGCGCATGCGGCTGCTACTGATCTTCGGCGGCATCGTCGTTATCACGGTCGCATTGGTTTCGTACGCGGTCGCAGTAGGGGCACGAAGATCATTCGAAACAGCCGACAATCAGCGGAGCACGGCAGTGACGCAACAATTCCAGCGGGAGTTTGAATTACAAGGGCAGGCTCTTGCCTTGCGAGCCGCAGCCATCGCGCGTTCACAGCCGTTGCGGAGCATGGCCCTCGCGCTGAGTGCACCCGGCGGAGACCCTGCGCCTTATGTGAATCTTGCGCCCTCGCTCGCGGCCGAGCAACAGCTCGATTTCCTGGAAGTTCTTTCGCAGGACGGAACCGTTATTTCCTCTGCGCAATGGCTTGCGCGCTTTGGCATCCGCTTGGCTTGGATAGATGAAGTTCCAGATTGGAACCTTCAGCCTGTCTTTTTACAAAATGAGGAAACTCCTCAAGGAAGAGAACTCGCCCTTATATCAGTCCGAGCGCTCGCCCCTGCGGACCGACGCTTTCTTATAGTGGCCGGCCAGAAGATCGACTCCAGCTTCCTGAGAAGTCTTGCACTGCCAGAGGGCACGCGGGTTTTGTTATGGCAGCCGTCGGTCGCAGGCGGAGAGTTGGAAGACGCTTACGGAAAAGTGAGCATGCCTGGGGAATTAAAACCTATCCTCAAGGAATCATTGCAGGAAAGAAAACCTGTAAGGCGGAGCATCCATTTAGACGACGGTGCCGATGGTGTGTACACCGCGCACGCAATTCCGTTTACTGGCCGTGACTCTAAACAACCCATTGCGATTCTGGTCGTCGCCAGCAGTCATCGCGAACTCGGGGATCTACAAAGCCGGATTCGGAATATTGGTCTGTTGGTAGCAGCGGGCGGCATCCTTTTGAGCATCATCGCCAGTGGATGGTCTGCGGCGCGCATCAGCCAGCCCATCGAAGAGCTTTCGTCGGCTGCGCAGGATGTGGCGGGGGGTAATTGGGAGCGTAAGGTCCATGCAAATTCGGCGAATAATAAGGGCGAAGTCGCGCAGCTCATTGCATCGTTCAATAAGATGACCGATGAGTTGCTTCGGCAACGTGATCGAGCTCTGCAAGCCGAACGCGTGGCAGCCTGGCGCGAACTTGCGCGCCGCCTTGCGCATGAACTTAAAAACCCGATGTTTCCCCTTCAGATTACGATTGAGAATCTGATGAAAGCGCGGCAGCAGAACTCGCCCGAATTCGATGAAATATTCGCGGAGAGCACAGCTACCTTGCTGGCAGAACTGAGTAATTTGAAGAAGATCGTCGGACGCTTCAGCGATTTTTCTAAGATGCCTGTACCCCAGCTGCAGCGCGTCAACATCGACCAAATCCTGGAGGAGATCGCGAAACTATTTGCACCACAACTCGCCTCGACGGCGAAGCCGATCAAGATGGAAACCAGGCTTACCTCGGAGGACCCAAATGTCGCTGCCGACCCGGAGCTTCTGCGACGCGCTTTTGAGAATCTGGTCTTGAACGCTATCGACGCAATGCCTGATGGCGGAACCCTGCGCATCACTACGCTGGGCTCCGCCGAGAATATGACGGTCGAAGTCTCTGATAGCGGTGCAGGATTTGACGAAGAAGAAGCCAGCCGTCTGTTCACCCCTTATTACACGACAAAGCAGCATGGCACCGGACTGGGACTTGCAATTGTGCAATCGGTAATCAGCGACCACGGAGCGAGAATCTCCGTCTCCAGCCGTCCGGGACTTGGAACGACATTCCGCATGGAATTTCAGCGCAAGCCAGCAACGCAGACCAACGATGCGGCCATGGGAAAGGCATAAGCGTGACCAAGGCGCACTTGCTCATTATCGATGACGAGCCAAATACTCTGGCATCGCTCTCGCGTGCCTTCCGCCTTGCCGGGCACGAGGCGGCGGTCTGCGATCAACCTGCGCGAGCTCTCGAACTGGTCAAGAGCCAAACCTTTGATCTCATTCTGTCCGATGTCGTGATGCCCGGGAAAGACGGCATAGCGCTGCTGGAGGAGATCAAGACGCTGGGCGTCACCACGCCGGTAGTCATGATGTCCGGGCAGGCGCACGTGCAGATGGCAGTGCGCGCAACCAAGGTGGGCGCAATCGATTTTCTGGAGAAGCCTATCTCCACAGACAAGCTCCTGCTGACGCTCGACAATGCCATGAGGCTCACGCGTCTCGAGCGGGAGAACCGCGAGCTCCGCGGAACGCTGGGCAAGCATGAACTGGTATGGCGTGGAGAGGTGATGTCGCGCCTCATGGCACAGATTGAACGCGTGGCGGCCAGCGAGACGCGCGTTTGCATCTTGGGAGAGACGGGAACCGGCAAAGAGCTGGTGGCGCGCACGCTCCATCAGAAGAGTCCGCGCGCTGGACAGCCGTTTGTTACGCTCAATTGCGCCGCAGTCCCCGCCGAATTAATCGAGAGTGAACTCTTTGGACATGAAAAGGGGGCGTTCACCGGAGCCGCAGCACGTCATCTTGGGAAATTCGAGCAGGCAAACGGGGGCACACTCTTTCTCGATGAGATCGGCGACATGCCTCTGGCAATGCAGGCGAAGCTTCTGCGCGGTCTCGAAGAAGGAGAGGTAGAGCGAATCGGCGGCAGTGGCACGGTTAAGGTGGACGTGCGAGTAATCGTCGCGACTCATCGCGACTTGACCGAGCAGGTACGCGAAGGCAAGTTCCGCCAAGATTTATTTCATCGCATCTATGTTTTCCCGATCACCCTGCCGCCATTGCGCGAACGGCGTGACGACATTCCCGTTCTGATCGAACATTTTCAAAAACAGATCGCTCGCCAGAACAATTGGAAAGCTACCGAATTTACCGCCGATGCTATCGCTGAGTTGCAAAAATACTCATGGCCCGGAAATGTCCGCGAGCTGCGCAACATGATTGAACGCCTACTTTTGCTGGCGACGAACAACGTCGTGGATCAATCGATCGTGCGAGTGGCATTGCCGTCCAACTCGAGTATGCCTGCCGCTTCCATTCCCGATGGTCAGGGAACCTTGGCACAGCGCATGGATCAGGTCGAGAGAAAGATCATCCTGGCAGAACTGGATCGTCAGCAACATCACATCACCAACACATCCAAAGCACTTGGCGTGGAGCGCAGTCATCTTTATAAGAAGTGTCAGCAATTGGGAATTGATCTAGTAAAAAAGGCGCGCTAGAGACGCAGCATGCTGCGCCTTTACCATAAGGCATGTAATCATCCACATGAGGACCAGATTGAACCAAACCAGCAACTAACCAGTAATCACAATTTCATGAGCCGCCCTAAGTCCGGTGCTATGTTGTAGTTGCTCTGTGCGACATCCGTTACTTCGTCTGTGGTGGATCAAAATTCGAAATTCTTCCGCCTCTTTGCCGTCCTGAGGACGATCGCCGAGGTGGGGCCTGTGGCAACGGCCGACCACGAATTCTCGGATGCCGCCCGGCAGATTCTCGAGCGCATCCTGGGTGCTTTTGAGGCTGATCAAGGCGCACTCCTGCTTCTAGATAGCGCCGCTTCCAAGCTTACCTGTGTAGCTTCGACTGGATTCCCTGGCCTAACCGCTCATTGTGTGCTCCCCCTGGTCGGTGTTTCGCAGCATCATTGGAATCAGACGCGAGCACCGCGCCTTACGAACCGGCAGCAGGATATACAAGAGCTTTTTGGCTCTTCGCAAACTCCTTTCCTCAACGCGATCAAATGCTTCGCGCCGCTGCGCGTGAATACCGGCCCGATTGGCGCTTTGGTGCTCGGTGGGCGGCAGGGTCAAGAAACCTATGGGATCGTCGATCTCGAAGCACTGGAGATGCTGTCGTCGCACGTGGCACTGGTACTGCACAATCACTCATTGGCGGAATCGCTGCGTCATCAGATCGCTGACAATCTGCGGCTCCTCAGCTCACTTCATCATTCCTATGACGATGCGCTTGAGGCGTTCGCAACGACCATTGACTCGAAAGATACTTATCTGCGCGGACATTCGGTGCACGTAGCGCGCTTTTCCGCCGGCATCGCAACCACTCTAGGCATGAGTGAAGAAGAAGTCGCAGGAATTCGCGCGGCTGCGCACCTGCACGATATCGGCAAGGTAACTGTAGATAAGCAGTTTTTCGCTAAGGCCTCCACCCTGCGTCCGGAAGAGTTTCGCGCCATCGCGGACCATACCGTAATGGGCCACCAGATCGTCTCCTCGGCCCGCTTTCCCTGGCCGCAGGTGCCTGAGGTAGTCCGCTGGCACCACGAACGTGCCGACGGCTCCGGATATCCCGACCGCCTGCATAACGACGAGCTTCCGCTTTCGGTACGTATCGTTGCGGTAGGCGATACGTTTGACGCCATGACGAGCGATCGTCCCTATCGTCAGTCGAATTCTGTAATGAGTGTTTGTCATGAACTGGTAAGGCTGTCGCCTTCGAAGTTCGATTCGAGCGTGGTCCAGGCTCTATTAGTGCATTTGCGGCGCGATTTGGAAAACAAGAGCGCCACGCGATTGCTGCCGCAGCAGAAGACGACGCAGATCACCGTCGCGGACATCGATAGGCTTTCTTGCGACCTAGTAGGACGGCTTACTGGGCACCGAGTGTATTCCGCGTGAAAATCTGCATTTCCTGTTTTCAGCGATTGAGTTTGAGAAGAAAGATCGACCGCGAATCGGGGAACTCGCACCTTGTACTCAATTGAAGAGATTTGCGATGCGATGATCACTGCAGGATCAGCCGCTGCTCTTTGCCGTACCGAGCAGGACTTTCTCCTCTGCGCCTTACAGACAGCCGGAGAATTGCTCGAAGTAAGTTGCGTCGTCTTCTATCCCGCAGCTGGACCTCCATGCGGACATATCGGTACGTTGCGCGTAAACGAGCGCGCCGGCAGTGACCTTGAGACTCCCGAACACCTGCCTGCGTCATTTAGTGATTACCTGCGCCGGCAACCGCGCCGCATTATCGTCTCCGGCGACTGGGATTCGCTGAGAACGCTTCTACCCTCATTCGATTTTTCCTGCTGCGCCTCGCTCTGGATTTCGCTCGGTAACGAAGATCAAGTCTTTGGCACGCTGGCGTTATTCGATCACGAATCGCGCCGCTTCGACCGCACTCAGCAGAAGATCTCTGAACTTATTGCGCACCTAATCCGCTTGGGTCTGGAATCTCAAGCAGGCCGACAGACACTGCAAAGCAGTGAAGCCTCCAACTATCAGGAATTTGCAAATCTCGTCGGCGGCGTGGCACGTGATCTCATTAATCCGCTCACCGCGATCTTCGGCTACATTGAGCTGCTGAAAGCGGAAACTGTGGAACCGCGCTCCGCGCATCTAGTCACGCGCATGGAAGAGCAGATCGAGAAAGCTCGAAAAGTGATCGCGGCCTTCTCGAGCGGCTCGGAGATAAAGAAGCTGCGTGGAGGAGAAGGTGTGAGCGTCCCACGAGCGGAGCTGGAGCGGCCGGTTACGCCGATAAAGTCGAAACCGGAGACCGATACATCTGCCTGGCAATCGATTCCACCTGAGGATAATGCAGGTACGCGCATACTCCTCGTTCAGCGCAGTGAAGCGGTACTCGAGTTCCAAAGGTCAGTTCTCAGTGCTCTCGGCGCAGAGGTGATCCCCGCCCTTTCAGCCAACGATGCCCTTGATCATCTTCGCACTTCGAAGATGGATGCCATCATCCTCGACGATGAACTTGAAGAACCTCTTTCCAGCAAGCGCCTCGTCTGGTGGGTACGTGAAAATCGGCCCGAGCTCGCCGAGCGAATGCTGCTCACAGTTTCGCGAAGGCCAAGCCGCGAAACGCGCGAGATCCTCGAAATCGCGATGCTCCCACACGTAACCAAGCCGCTCGAAGTCCTGGAACTTTATTCGCGCGCCCAGCAGGTATTGCAAGCGGGAAAGAACCCGCATCTGCTCCAATAGGAGCAGCCACACTGCCCTTAAGTGGAAGCTCAGGCAAGTGACGCTACTCTCGCTCCGGAATGCGCCACGAGCCCTAGGACCTTCTGCCTCCAGATAAACACTAACAAAGTACCGATGATCGCCAGCGACACGGCCAGGCCGACCCAGACCCCAACGGCACCAAATCCAAGTACGAATCCCAGGTAATATGCAAGCGGCAAACCGATCACCCAATATGCGATGAACGAACTGAACATCGGAATGCGTGTCTCGCCCGCTCCGCGAAGCGCGCCCGTAGCAACGGTCTGTAATCCGTCGAACAACTGAAAGGCGGCTGCGACTAAGAGGAGCATCACACCAATGCGCATAACTTGCGGGTCAGGCGTGAAAGCACGCACGATCAACCGCGGGGCGAAGACGAGCACGAGCGCTGCGACGGTCATGAATCCCGCTCCCATCGAGAGCGCTGCCCACCCTGCACGTCCGGCGGCTACGGGATCGCGACGTCCAAGGGCTTGCCCCACCCGCACGGCTGCGGCTGAACAGATTCCCAGCGGTACCATGTAAGTGAGACTGGCGCAGTTCAGCGCAATCTGATGCGCAGCAACCGAGGCGGCATCGAGCCGCGCGATTAGCGCGGTCGCCGCAGTAAAGACGCCGATCTCGAAGAACATCTGCACAGCCATCGGCAATCCGATCCGTACCAGCTCACGAATTCGTACGAAATCGGGACGCAGGGGACGATCCAGCAGCGGCAGCTTATGCCTGCGGTGCTGCCAGACTACAACGGCGAACAACACCGTGGCCATATAGGTACGCGAAATACAAGTGGACCATCCTGAGCCCGCGACGCCAAACACAGGCGAACCAAGATGTCCGTAGATCAAAATCCAGTCTCCAATAAGGTTCACAACATTGGCGGAAATGAGGGCGAACGTCACCGGCTTCACCAGATCCACAGCCTGGAGATAGCGGCGGAAGGCGAAGTACAGCAGCATGGGCAGAGTGCTCCAGTTCATCGCCCGCAAGAAGGGCAACGCCTGCGCAAGCACTTCCGGATTCACTCCTATTTCGGGAAGCATGCGCCCGATAAACCACACCATCAACATGCAAGCGGGTGCTAACGGCGCCACGATGTACATCGCGTTGAGCAGGGAGTGATTTGCATCGGCGAGGTTTCCCGCTCCGAAGGACTGCGAGACTTTTGTATCCAGCGAAAAAAGAATGCTTCCGCCAAACATGGCGGCCATGTAAAAGATCACTCCGCCGAGACTGACACCGCCAATCGCTTGAGCGCTGTGGGGCATGTGACCCACCATCATGGTGTCCACAAGACCCATCGCCATCCATCCGATCTCTGCCAGAACCAGCGGCCACGCCAGCGCGAAAACGCTTCGCGCCTCCGACTTCACGTCCTGGACAAATCGCCTAACCATGATTGCCTATCCGAACTGACCAGCACTGAAATCCACGCACATCTAAACAAAAAAAATCGGACGTGCGTATGCCGATCGCGTTGACTTGTAGATGAGAACCACTCAAGCCCTGAACCGGGCGCGAAGCAATCGAGCTGGGATGGAATTTCAGTACATCGGAATTTCGCTTGCTGCTCTCCTACTCTACTGAAAATAGTCGCGCCAGTCCAAATGCCGCAGCTGCCGCGAGACTGCCGGTGAGTGTAGTTTGTATCGCACTTCGCAGCGGCGATATCCCGGCAACTCGTCCCTTAATGAAGCCAAAGACCGCGAGCGCCACGATCGTAATGAGAACCGACCATGTCAATGCAGAATACACATCATGCAGAAGGATATAAGGAGCAAGTGGGATCAGTCCTCCTACGATGTATGACACTGCGATCGTCGCAGCACTGTTCCTCGCCCGCTGCGGCTCCGGTTTTTCCAAACCAAGCTCAAAGCGCATCATGAAATCCACCCACGCTTGCGGCTTGCGTTTTAGGGCATTCAGAACAGGCGTACTCTCCTCCTGGCTTACACCGTAGGTACTAAAAATTTCGTAAATTTCGCGCTCTTCGTCCTGAACGCGCTCCACGATCTCTCGCTCCTCTCGCTGGCGCTCGCTTTCGTAGTGACTCGCGTCGCCTTTAGCCGCCAGATATCCTCCCAGTCCCATTGCAATAGAACCAGCCGCAATCTCGGCCGATCCCGCAAGGACGATGAGTCGTGTCACGCTCACGGCACCAGTCAATCCCGCCGCCAGTGCGAATGGTACGGTTAAACCATCCGCCATGCCGATGACGATATCCCTTACCAGATTTCCCGAAGCGAAATGCCGCTCTACGTGCCGAACATCCGCATGTTCATGAGCCATATCAAAGAAGACTAGCCGAATCCGTTCACTCTGCCGAGTAGGTAAACTTGGCTGAGCTTTCGAAAGGTGATTCTCGTGAATCGGTAATGGGCGTGCCGTGTTCTTGCTGATGCGCCGCGAAATTTCTTTTGCAACATCGCCATGCTTTCGTGGTACTTTCGTCTAAACTTCGCCTTGGAGTGAGCGCGGCATGGGACTGCTTCTCATCAACGTTTTTGGGTTAGCCGTCGGTATTGCGTGTACTTACCTGCTGTTGCAAGGTCGGATGGCAGTGTCATTGGAGCGTGTTCGCAATTTTGAGCGCTACCTGGAACAGGCTAATTGCGAATTGCAACGGCTCGGGGCTGAAGTGGTGGCAAAAAGCTCGGCGCTGCTCGAGATCTCCAATCAGCTGTCGGCAACACGGGCGGAACTGGCAGCCGAGCGCCAGGCTGCAATAGATAAGCTTGCTCTCGTACAGCAGAGCGAGCAGCGTTTGTCGGAATCCTTTGATTTGCTCGCTGCGAAAGCGCTAAGAGAAAATACTGCCGAATTTCTCAAGCTGGCGAAGAACCAGTTCGAACACGAACAGAGGATGGCTTCCGGCGATCTGGGCATGAAGAAGGATGCCATTCAAGCTCTCCTCGAAACCGCCAGTTCTTCGCTCAAAGCGCTTGACGAGCAGATTCGCTCCAGCGATGTGGAACACAAGCAAGCGGAAGCCGCTCTGGGTCAGCAGATCACCTCTCTTGTAGATCTCCAGCATCGCCTCTCAGATGAAACGCGCCGTCTCTCGCGCGCGCTGGAACGCCCGACGGTACGTGGCAATTGGGGCGAGGTGCAGCTGCGGCGTGTGGTCGAATTTGCCGGCATGATCGAGCACTGCCACTTCGAGTCGCAAAAGACATTCTCGGACGAAGACGGCAATCGCCTTCGTCCCGATCTAGTCGTGCACATGCCCAACGGCCGTATGATCGCAGTCGACGCGAAAGTCTCGCTGGAGGCATTCACCAAGGCCACCAATGCCGATCAGGAGGAGGAAGTGCGCGCCCATCTGGAACAGCATGCGGCGCAAGTTCGCAAGCATGTCGACGATCTTGCCTCAAAAGCCTATTGGCAGCAGTTTCCCAACTCGCCCGATTTCGTCGTTGCCTTTATGCCCAGCGAGGCGCTCTTAAGCGCTGCGCTGCAGGCGGATTCCACACTTCTCGATGATGCTGCGCAGAGCAAAGTGCTGCTTGCCACCCCGCTCACACTGATCGCGTTGTTGAAAGCTGTGCATTGCGGCTGGCGGGAAGACAGACTGGCTAAAAATGCGGAAGAGATTAGTGCCATTGGGCGCCTGCTCTACTCTCGCCTAGTCACCTTGGGAACTCACCTCTCCAAGCTGGGAGACAACATCGACCGCACCGTCGCTACTTACAATCAGGTCATCGGCTCGATCGAAAGAAGCGCCTTCCCCGCCGCTCGAAAGTTCGAGCAGCTTGGCGCATCTTCGGCCGATATCTTGCCGGAGTTGGAATTTGTAGAACATCTCACACGTCCGCTGCAGTCACCAGAGTGGAAGCAGTCCGACGCTAACGATGCTGCACGCGATTTCAATAACCTGGCTCTTGCCGAAGGCAGCGGAAAACCGTCGTAACGCTCAAATCCGGCTAGCTGCGGCATAATGAATGAATGTAGGACCGTTGGTATCCGTGATACGCGGTCGGTATCCTGCATTGAAGAATGAACCCTCCGAATCCAGCCACGGAAGCCGCGGCTGCAACACCTGCCGCTCCAGCTCCTCAGTCGAACTTTATTCGGGACATCATTGTCCACGATCTCGAGACCAACAAGTTCGGAGGCAGAGTTCAGACACGTTTTCCTCCCGAACCTAACGGATATCTGCATCTGGGCCACGCAAAAGCGATCTGTCTCAACTTCGGCCTAGCGGCCGAGTTTGGCGGGAAGACGAATCTCCGCTTTGACGACACTAATCCTGAGAAGGAAGAACAGGAGTACGTAGACTCCATCATTCGCGATGTCCGCTGGATCGGCTTTGATTGGGGAGATCGGATGTTCTATGCCTCCGACTACTTCGATCAGCTCTATGCATGGGCGGTCAAACTGATTAAGGCAGGGAAGGCCTACGTTGATGACCTAAGCCCCGAAGAGATCCGTAAAACTCGAGGAACTTTAACCGAGTCCGGTCAGAACAGTCCATTTCGGAATCGCTCTGTTGAGGAAAGCCTCGATCTCTTTGAGCGCATGCGGAAGGGAGAGTTCCCGAGTGGATCACGCACGCTACGTGCGAAGATCGACATGGCTTCGCCCAACCTGAACATGCGCGATCCGGTGATGTATCGCATTCTGCACGCTGAGCATCACCGTACCCGGAACAAGTGGTGCATCTATCCTCTCTATGATTTCGCTCACGGCCAGTCTGATTCGTTGGAGAAGGTCACGCATTCGATTTGCACGCTGGAATTCGAGGATCATCGCCCACTGTACAACTGGTTCATCGAGCAGCTCGGCATTTTCCCCTCGCAACAGATCGAATTTGATCGTCTAAACCTGACCTATACCGTCCTCAGCAAGCGCAAGCTCCTGCAGCTGGTAAACGAAGGAATTGTCCGCGGATGGGACGATCCGCGCATGCCTACGCTCTCCGGCGTCCGTCGACGCGGCTACACACCGGAAGCGTTGAGAAACTTCTGTAACTCGATCGGCGTGTCAAAGACGAACGGAATCATTGAGCTGGCGATGCTCGAGCATTTTTTGCGCGAGGATCTCAACAAACGTGTGCCTCGCGTAATGGCCGTGCTCCGTCCGCTGAAGGTAGTCATCGACAACTATCCCGAAGGCCAAGTCGAGGAGATGGATGCGATCAACAATCCCGAGGACGCAACCGTCGGTACTCGCAAAGTCCCCTTCTCTCAGGTGCTGTATATCGAACGCGACGATTTCCGCGAAAATCCGCCAAAGCAGTTCTATCGTCTCTCACTGGGACGCGAAGTGCGATTGCGCTACGGCTATTTCGTTACGTGCACGAAGGTAGTGAAAGACACAAGCGGCGAAGTGATCGAAGTTCATTGCAAACATGATCCCGCGACTCGCGGCGGCAATGCCCCCGATGGACGCAAAGTGAAGTCGACGATTCACTGGGTATCGGCAACGCACGCCCTGAACGCCGAGGTGCGGGTCTACGACAATCTGTTTCTGAAAGAAGATCCCAACGAATTCGAAGAAGGTAAGGACTGGATATCGAACCTCAATCCGAATTCGCTCGAAGTGATCCGCAATGCCAAGCTCGAGCCTTCGCTTGCCAATGCAGGCTCTGGCTCGCGATATCAATTTGAACGACTCGGATACTTCTGCGTCGATCCCGACTCAAGGCCCGATGCTCTGGTCTTCAATCGTACTGTCGCCCTAAAGGACACATGGGCGAAGGTGGAAAAGCGAAGCCAGAGGTAAGTTTCGTTAACCGAACTCGTTTTCAGCTATTGCGGATAGAATTGGAGTTTAAAAGACCGCAACTTCAGGAGTGGCGGCGAGCAAAGCCTTTGTGTATTCGTGCTGTGGCGAGGACGTAACCCGCACCGCATCGCCAATTTCCACGATCTCGCCTTTGCGCATCACCGCGATTCGAGTTGAGAGATAGCGCACAATCGGCATGGAATGTGAGATGAAAAGATATGTCAGTCCGAACTCACGTTGCAGCTTGGCTAGAAGATTGACGATTTGCGCTCCCACACTCACATCGAGCGCGGAGACGGGCTCGTCGAGAACAAGGAAACGCGGTTTAAGCGCCAACGCACGCGCAATGCCGATGCGCTGACGCTGTCCTCCCGAGAACTCGTGTGGATAACGATTCAGCGTGCTTGGCTCCAGTCCCACCGCGCTTAGTAGCTCAGCAGCTCGATGGCGATGATCTCCGGTTTCCCTCCCGTTATCACCGGCGTTGGAATGAATAATCCAGGGCTCCCGCACCATGTCGAATACTCGCATTCTCGGGTTAAGCGATGCGAATGGATCTTGAAAGACGATTTGCATATCGCGTCGCAAGCGGCGCAACTCCGCTCCAGACGCACCCAAAACATCACGCCGATTGAAGTAGACACTTCCGGACGTCGGCTCGATGAGCCGCAGCAGCATTCGCCCGAGCGTCGTCTTGCCGCACCCGGACTCTCCCACCAGGCCCAAAGTCTCACCTGCAAAGATGTCGAATGAGACGCCATTCACAGCCCGGGTTTCCTCAGCGCTGGAGCGTGAGAGTAGGCCGCCGGCTCGGGTGTAGGTCTTTGTGAGTTGCCGGATTTCGACGAGCACCCTTGTCATGCAGCGATGCTAGCAAATGAGTGCCCCTCACTGCGCACAACTCATGCTGGCGGTACAATCCACGTTATGGGCGGCTCTACCACTCCCGTGCCCTCCTTTGGCGCGCCTCCAGGCAGCGAAGAACAATCACGTCCACCGCTGGTTCCAATCGCGATCGGCGCGGTAGCAGTCCTCGTAGCTATAGGTCTGTTTATCGTTTTCGGGCGCAACAGAACCAGCGACACCGCGAGTCCCACGGCAGCCGATCCATATGCTTCAAATTTGGCGATTACCGATGTGGCCATGAGCACGGCTGCGAACTTTGCCGGGCAGCAAGTGACCTACATTGAAGGCAAGATCAAAAATAGCGGGAGCAAGACGGTCGACAATGCTCTGTTGCAGATCGTTTTTAAGGATTCATTGGCACAAATCGTTCAACGCGAGCAGCAACGTCTCATGGTAATCACTACCCGCGAACCCTACATCGACACAGCACCGCTCAGCAGTGCGCCACTGCGTCCCGGGCAATTGAAAGAGTTCCGCCAGACGTTCGAACACGTAAGCGGAGAGTGGAATATGCAGCTCCCGGAAATCACAGTTGTAAAAACCTCTGCCGAATAGCTACACACGGACACGCGGATCCGGCACGTGGGCATTCGCGTAATACATGTCTTCAATAGCTCGCTGTGTTACCGCAGCGAGTTCTCCCATGTCACGAGTCATGTAATTTGCCGGAGAGATCGGCTCCCCGATCAGCAGCTGCAATTCGTGCGGCTGAATGTGAAACGTGTTCATGGGCAGAGCTTCAAACGTGCCGACAATAGCCATCGGGACGACCGGCACCTGCGCTTTGACCGATGCGTAGAAAGCTCCGCTCATGAAGGGCATGATATGACCGTCCGCCGCTCGTCCGCCTTCGGGAAAGATCACCAGCGGCATTCCCGACTTCAATCCCTCAATCGCTTTCCCCAAGCTACGAATCGAGGTGCGCGCGTTGCTGTGATCCACCGGATACTGCCCTGAGCGTTTCAAGTATCCGCCTACAAATGGATATCGAAACAGGTGCTGTTTAGCCAGAATGCGGAACTGAAATGGAAGATTGGCGAATAGCACGGGAATATCCAGCGCCGAAATATGGTTCGCCGCATATACAGCGGGGCACGAAGTATCCACGCGCTCAAGGCCTACGACGCGCACTGGGCACATCGTCGTACGGAGAATCCATTCCGACCACTTACGCGCAATCACATGCTGTTTAGCGCCGCCTCGGTCCACGAATGACGTCGCAAATGCCGCGCTTCCCAGCAGAGCTGTGTAAGAGAAGATCAGCGGATCGAGCACGAAGTACGAGCGCAATCGGCTAAGCCAATGGGAGAGCCCATCCTGCCTAACAATAGAATCACCCTGTTCTTCGACCTCAACCAAGCTGGAGCGATTTTCCACGTAGACATTGTAAAAGGACTGCCGCGGGTCCTCGCGCGGGTCTTGGCTGGAATCACGCAAAGCTGACTTGATCTCCAGCTGTCGTCGAGAATGAGCGAAGTCGGATTTCCTAATTACAAACTTCGCGCAAGAGCATCAGAAACCCGCGCGAGGATGCACGTCAGTCCCTGTAGAGTGTTTGAGTAATTCCGACGCTGCTCCCACGAGGTACACCGAACCAGTAATCACAATGGGCCGATTTCGCCCACGTGCAAGCTCAATCGCCTGCTGCAACGATTCAGCAGCAGTGATCGGAGTCCCCACGTGAGAGGTGAGGTTGCAAATGTCTCCCGCTGAAGCTGCGCGCGGGCTGTTGACTCTGGTGGCAATTACCCCTTCGCCTAATGGGAACAAAATCTCGGCGATTTCAGCGATAGCTTTATCCCGCATCGTCCCAAAAATAAATGTGAGCGGAGTTCCTTGATAGCGCGAAGTTAGTGCCGAACGCAGCGCCCACGCTCCGTCGGGATTGTGAGCGACATCAAGCACAATCTCAGTCGGGCCGGGAACCACCTGGAATCTTCCTGGCCAGCGCGTGCTCGCGATACCACTTGCGATCTGCTGCGCGGAAATGTCGTATGCGAAGCGTTGTTTCAGCTCGACGGCGGAAGCGATCGCCAGGGCAGCGTTTCTCAGTTGATGTCGCCCCGCAAGCGGCGAATCGATGATCACGTGCTTGCCGAAGATATCGAGCGGATAACGATTGTGCGGCGAATCTCCCGACTCAGCCTCGAAGGGCTCCGCTGCGGGCGTAATCGGCGGCATATAGGCGCTCGCGTTCACAGCCTGCACGTCAAGCCCACGCACTGCTTCGCCGAGCGCGTCGTTTACCTCAGGATGCTGCGGCAGAGTCACGAGCAGCCCCTTGGGACGGATAATTCCCGCCTTTTCGCGCGCAATCTCAGTCAGCGTGTTGCCCAGCCACGTGGTGTGATCAAGTGAGATGTCGGTAATGATCGAGATCAGCGGATCAGCTACGTTGGTTGCATCGAGCCGCCCACCAATACCTACCTCCAGGACGGCGATGTCGACTGCCGCACTCGCAAAATAATCAAATGCCATGGCGGTGAGCGTCTCAAAAAAACTGGGATGCTGTTCCAGCTTGCCCACCTGCATCAACCCCTGCGAAACCGCTTCGATCCGCCCATGCATCTCGGCAAATTCCGCATCGCTAATGGGCTCGCCTTCGATCGCTATGCGCTCATTCACGCGCACCAGATGCGGAGAGGTGTAGAGTCCCGGGCGGTATCCTGCTTGGCGAATAATGCTGGCGAGCATCGCCGAGGTCGATCCTTTGCCGTTTGTTCCCGCGATGATAATGCTGGGGAACCGCCGCTCTGGATGCCCAAGCGCTTCGGTAAGCACTCGCATGTGCTCCAAATCGAACTTTCGCCGCGGCTTCTGGTCGTGCTGCGTCCAAAGCTCGGGAGCAAGCGAGAGCAGACTCTCGACTGCAGATTGGTAAGAGGTGGCCAAGGCTACTTGTCTATTTTAGAGGGTACTAAGGATTTCCATCCGCAAAGTAAGGACCGACAACCCGCGTAACTTCTCTTGTTTTAGGAGAGCCGACTCGCAACTGAAGCCAGAGCGAGCGCATCTGTCAGGCACACCACGCCCGGAAAGCATAACCTTTCCATGCGCGACGGCGAGCTTGCTCATAATGCCGCAATCATATCCAACAAACGTGGCAATTCGGGCAGCTCACGCTGAACGACCGCTTCCCGAAACGGGAGCTGAAGCTTGTCGCTATTCGGCTTATGCCGACTCTGGAGCAAAGGGCGGAAAAGAGAAAGGCGTGGGCAAAGGGAGCGGGACAGGCTTAGTCCGAAGATCAGCAGTTCTCATTCGGGGTCTGGCTCTGCTTGAAACAAGCCTTTTCTCAGTCGTTGCGTGTCAATGCAAACGTGGACTTCAAATTGGTGTGAGACCGAACCGAGATCATCGGAGGTCACTTCACTGAATACCTGTCCACACTGAGAGCAGTGGCCTCTCACGATCTTATCTTCGAGCGTAGCATCGGTGATCAGGAAGCCTTTCGGCATATTCGGATTATAGGCAGGGCTGGTTATGAAAACGCGAATATTTCTTCAGTTCATGTGTCCCATGAAGGACAATGCGCGCGACAAATATGGTTTCAAGTCCTTGCGGTGGACTACCGCGTCGAGCATTCCGTGCTCCAGCAGGAATTCGCTGCGTTGAAATCCTTCGGGCAACTTCTGGCGGATAGTCTGCTCGATTACTCGTGGCCCTGCGAAGCCGATGAGGGCTCCCGGCTCTGCGACGTTCAAGTCTCCTAGCATTGCGTAGGATGCCGTTACTCCTCCGGTCGTCGGATCGGTGAGCACTGAAATGTAGGGCAGGCCGGCATCGTCGAGCTTGGCTAGGGCGGCCGAGATCTTCGCCATTTGCATGAGCGAGCCAACTCCCTCCATCATGCGTGCGCCACCCGATGCTGAAATCACGATGAGAGGTTTTCGCTTTTCAATGGCGCGCTCGATTGCCCGGGTAATGGCTTCGCCGACAACTGCTCCCATGCTTCCACCAATGAAGCGGTACTCCATCGCGCTGGCGATTACCGGTTTGCCCTCAAGCGTGCCTTCGGCGTTGATGATTGCATCTGAAATCTCGGTTTCTTTCTGCGCTTTCGCAAGCCGATCTTTGTAAGCCTTGGTGTCGACGAATTTGAGAGGATCGGTGGAGCTGAGGTTCGTCTCTGTTTCTTCCCACTCGCTGTTATCGAGCAGTGTTGCCAAGCGCGTGCGCGCATCAAGCCGGAAATGATACTGGCACTTTGGGCAGACGTTCAGGTTAGCGTCCAGGTCCTTCTTCCAGATGATCTGCCGGCATCCCTCGCACTTCTCCCACAGGCCTTCGGTGCGGACGCGCTTTTCGCCCGATGGGTCAAGTTCTGAACTTTCCCGCCTAAACCATGTCATCTAGTATTCAATTCCCCTTTGCGCGAGAATACCAGCTTCGTATGCGTGCTTTACCTGGCGCATCTCGGTGACCGTATCGGCAACCTCAACGATTTTCGGATGCGCGTTGCGCCCGGTCAAGATTACATGAACCATTTCAGGTTTCTGCTTTAGCATCTCAACGACCTTCTCGGGATCCAGCATGCCATAGCTGATGGCGTAGTTAATTTCGTCGAGGATTACCAGATCCCAATTACCTGAAAGGATCTCCTTGCGGCTCTCTTCCCACGCTTCTTCCACCATGCGGATATCTTCGGGATCAGTCTCGGCCCCGCCGACTTTCACGAATCCACGCCCAAGCTGCTTCATGATGAAGTTGTTCCCAAAGGCCTTCACGGCGTCGAGTTCACCGTAATGCCATGATCCTTTCAGGAACTGCAGCATGAGAATCTTCATCCCATTGCCGACAGCACGAAGCGCCGTACCGATGGCGGCGGTCGTCTTTCCCTTTCCGGAACCAGTGTTGACGATGATGAGACCGCGGCGGACGTCATTCATTTAGGAGATATGAGTCCTCGTGAAATGGACGAATGCCCACAGTGGTATGGATGCTTCCGGATAATTGTAAATGCCCGGTAGATTTGCTCCAGCAAGACAACGCGTGCGAGTTCGTGGGGAAGTGTCATTTTGCCGAATGAGAGAATCCGACTCGCAGCCCGGCGGGCTGCATCGCTGAATCCATCGGCTGGGCCGATCGCGAAGATCAATTGCTGTACATCGGCGGAGTGCTGGGATTCGATGAAGTCGGCGAATTGTTCCGAAGTGATATCCTTACCGCGATTATCAAGCAGTACCAGCAGAGGCTTTGTACGACCAGCGGATTGTTCGAGCAGCTTGAGTAGAGAGCTTTCGTTGTGCAAGTCTGAAGCTTCGATCGATTGATACTTGGAAATGCGGCTCGCATACTCCCGAGTGAGAGCATCGTAAGCCGGTTCTTTGCTGCGTGACTTCGGCGCGATCCACAGGACGCGCAGCTTCATTTCAGCTGTCCAAAATAGATGTTGGTGTCGTACTCAAATGCCACGACAGCGCTTTGTTCGTGCTTGCGGAAGATTCTTTCCAGCTCAGCCAGCATGACAGCGTAATTAGGATGATCGGATTTCGGAGCGTATGAGGCCGAGAGCACCCGCCCTTTGAGGGCTTCGAAGTCAAAGAATTGCGAACTGTCGAGGCAGACCTTCTCGAAGCGGCCAGAGAAGAAGTCAGAGATCACCTCAACGGCATTCCGTCCCTGCGTCTTTACTTGAGCATAGTCTGTTCCGAATTGAAGAAGGAGCTGTTCATAGTCGCGTTGAAAGGGACTCGACTCGAAGCGTCGATCGTTCCAAAGCAGCACGACCCAACCGCCGGGCTGGAGAACTCTCACAAACTCGACTTTTGCGCGCGGCCAATCAAACCAGTGGAATGACTGTGCTGCCGTAACGAATGAAACAGAGCTACTGGCCAGATGTGTGTCTTCGGCTGAGCCGTCAATACTGTGATACTGGCGGTGATGTCCGAGAAGCTGTTGGCCGGCATTGCGCATTTCCGCGTTCGGTTCCACGGCGAAGATTTCATTCCCATTCTCGAGGAATAGCCGAGCGAGGTTGCCTGGCCCGGAACCGATATCGGCTATGACCGAATTGGAACTTAGTCCACAGCTCTCCTTAAGCACACGAAGTACTTCGGGAGGATATCCTGGCCGGTACTTAATGTAGTCACCCACGCGATCGGAGAAGCGTGTGAGTGCGTTGGCTGGCTTCGGCTTCATCAAGACGACTTGCGACGATGTGCCGTAACTCTGGCCGACTTTGGAGCGCCGGCGCCGTGGGTCCGGGATCCGACTTTTGCCGGAGCCTTCGTTCGACTGAACTTAGCAGAGCGCGGAGTGGCAGCGGGCTTCTTCAAATCGGCGATTGTTACTTTGCGCGCCGACTTCCAGAGCCGCTCCAAATCGTAGAACTTGCGCGAAGCCTCCGAAAAAATGTGGACAACAAAATCCAGATAGTCGATCAGGATCCAGTCGGCCTGGTTGTAGCCTTCCACCTGATTAGCAGGCACGCCAGACTTCTTGAGGCGCAGCTCCACTTCATCTGCGATCGCTTGAATTTGCCGTGGATTCCTTCCCGTGCAAATGAGGAAGTAGTCGGTGAATGCCGATGAATTTTTGTCCATTTCGAGGATGCTGATGTCCTCCCCTTTTTTCTCTTCGCAAGCCTGAACGGCAGACACTACCTGGCTTCGGATCTGGGCATTCATTCCTGTGGTTGGATTCTTCTCCGTTGTCGAGGTTTTCCTGTACTCGATTCTAGACTGTGGGACATTTCAGCGCCGTGATTTCTTTTCAACATTAGGCGCAGGCGTGGCGGCGCCTGCACTGTCAGGAGTGGCAGTGGAACGGTAAAGCCGAATCTTGCGGATGTATTCGGCGACAGCGTCTCCAACATATGCCTCAAGTCTCCTGCCCGAGGAAGCAGCGGCAGCGCGCAATTGCGTGGAGGACACGCGCTCAGAGACATCCCCAAGCAGACGCAGAGTGACGCCAGAGAACGCCATCAGGGCGCCTGAAGGCGCCAGCCCATCGCCTGCCTTATTCGCGGTTTCCAGAACTTCAGGCTTAGGCCGAAGTTGCTCCGGAAGCGCGCCAGCTATGTCGCCGAGAGAATATCCGGGGCGATTCGCAACGATGAACTCGCATTCTTTGAGCAGCTCCACCGCGCGATGCCAATTGGCAACGGTTAGAAATGCATCGATGCCAACGAGGAAGTACAGCTTGTCCGCTTTCTTCAGAGTGCTCTTGAGCCGACGAACCGTTTCGAGCGAGAAATTGGGCTTACCGGTCTCTCTAAAGAGACGCGCCTCGAAGTCAGAGGGAATGAAGGTTGAATGCCCCTGCGTGGCCAGTGCAACCATGGCCATTCGGTGCGCAAACGGAGTAAGCGCGTGATCTTGCTTATGAGGCGGCAACTCGGCCGGAACGAACAGTACCTTGCCAAGTTCGAACTGCTTCGTCGCGCTCTCGGCGACAGCGATGTGTCCACGATGAACAGGATCGAACGTACCGCCGAAGAAGGCGAGGTTCACGGGACACAGTGTATACGTCGCGAGCAGCTTCGCTAATCGGCTCTCGGCGTTCGGCTATCGGCTATCGGCTTTCGGCCTGTCGCGGTTTATTGTTCAGGTAAGGCGTACCGGCCGAACGCCAAGAGCCTACGCCGAAAGCCTGTTTTCCCTTCACCCGATGGCCCGATCACCCGATTGAGAAAAATCCCCGGCTGATAAAATCAATTTCTCCATGGTCTTGCCCTTTGTCCGCGAGTTGCTTGCGGACGTTGAAAAGTCCCAGGCCTTCCGGCGTACGACATCCCACCTGAAGAGTCGTGCGGGGCGGCGTGGTGTCTCTGGGCTCACCAACTCTGCCAAGGCTCTACACCTTCCCTTGGTATCAGCAGCGGCTGGGGCTCCGCTCATTGTCATTGTGGAGAGCAATCGCGCGGCGGAAGAGATGTTGCCGGCCTTGCAGTCCATGGCAGAGCTCACCGGCGCTCTAAGTCCCAAGGCAATTCTCAAGCTGCCTGCACACGACGTCCTGCCGTTCGAGAACCTTTCTCCTCATCCGGAAATTCAGGAAGAACGGGCTTCGGTACTCTGGAAGATTGCGACCGGTGCGGCTTCAATCATCGTTGTGCCGCTAGAGGCGGCGTCGATGCGCTTGAATTCCGCTGAGTTTTATGCGGACCTGGCTCGCATTGTGCGGCGCGGTGAGACAATCGATATCGATCCGTTAATCGAGCATCTCCGCACAATCGGCTATAACTCTGCCGATGCCGTCGACATGCCGGGGGAGTTTGCGCTGCGTGGCGGGATTCTCGACGCTTATCCGCCCGAGGCGGATCGTCCCTTGCGCATTGAATTCTTCGGCGATGAAGTCGAGACGATCCGGAAATTCGATCCCGGCACACAACGATCCGCTGCGCCGGTCGATGAAGTCGTCCTCCTGCCGCTCACGGAAACGCCAGTAAACGAGCGCGTTCTTGGCGTGATCCATTCGCGGCTCTCAGGAAAGCGACTGAGCGGGAGCGAATCTGAGCTCGAACAAGCGATCGCTGCCACAGGAGTGACGGTGTTTCCCGGCTGGGAGTTCTACGCGCCTGTCGCCGGTTCAGGACAACATCTCTTTGATCTCCTGCCCAACGCGCTGGCGATTGTCGATGAACCTTCAGCAGTCTTGGCCAAGCAGGAGGAATGGTGGAACAAGGTCAAAGATCGCCATGAGCGCAGCGGCGTCGGAACACTGGTGCGGCCGGAGGAGATCTATTTCTCCCCTGAGGAGTGGCGTGAACGTCTGCAGCGAGCTCCAGGCATCGACATCGAGCGCCTCGGAATTGCTGATGCGGGAGATGATGCCACGCACGAGGAATTCACCTTCCACTCGCGTCCGACTACGCGATTCCACGGCTCAATTCGGGCTATGGTGGACGAAGTTAAAAGGCTGACCGCAGAAGGCCGTCGCGTAATCTTTGCCGCTCCCAATATGGGAGAAGTCGAGCGGCTCGCAGACGTCTTCACGGAATATTCGCTCCCGTTTCGGCTAGGTAGCCGCGTTCCGTCGCCCGGCAGTGAGAGCTACCTGGACGAAACCTCCTTCTTTGCCGGCGAGATGAGTACGACGACGATTGTGAAAGCGGTGTTGCCGGCAGGCATGGAGATTGCCGATGCAAACCTGGTTCTATTTGGCGCTCACGATCTCTTTGACGATTCCGACTTAGTGGTTTCGCAGCCTCTCCGGCAGAAGTCGAAAGTTTCTGCCTTCCTCTCTGATTTCCGCGATCTCGTTGCCGGGGATTATGTGGTTCACGTGGAGCACGGCATCGCGCAATATCAAGGTTTGAAAGAACTTGCCCAGGGCGACACCGTCGGCGAGTTCATGCTTCTCGAGTTCGCTGAAGCAGCGAAGCTTTACGTTCCGCTGACCCGCCTCGACCTGATTCAGAAATATCGTTCGACTGAGGGTGCCAGACCTCCTCTGAGCCGCCTTGGTGGCACCCAATGGGCAAAGACGAAAGCACGCGTGAAGAAGGCCATGCGCGACATGGCCGACGAGCTGCTTAAGCTCTACGCACAACGCAAAATGGCGCACGGCCATGCCTACCCCGTGGACACGCAGTGGCAGCGCGAGTTCGAAGACGCGTTCGATTACAACGAAACTGACGATCAAGTCTCCGCCATCGCCGACATTAAGCAGGACATGGAATCCACCATGCCAATGGACCGTTTGCTCTGCGGCGACGTCGGTTACGGCAAGACTGAAGTCGCTATGCGCGCCACCTTCAAGGCGGTGCAGGATAACCGGCAAGTTGCTGTGCTCGCGCCGACAACGGTTCTGGCCTTCCAACATTACGAGACTTTCAAGCGTCGGTTCGCAGCATTCCCGATCATGATCGAGATGATCAGCCGCTTTCGCACTACGAAGCAGCAAAAGGATATCGTCGAGAAAGTCGAACAGGGAAAGATCGACATCCTCATCGGGACGCATCGCCTTCTCTCAAAGGACATCAAGTTTCCTGATTTGGGACTTCTGATCGTCGACGAAGAGCAACGCTTCGGCGTCCGTCACAAGGAACGCCTCAAGCAGTTGAAGAAAGAGGTGGACGTCCTCACTATGTCGGCAACCCCGATTCCACGCACGCTGCACATGTCGCTGGTTGGGTTGCGCGACATGAGCGTAATTGAAACTCCGCCCAAAGACCGCATGGCGATTCAAACCGTCGTCGCTCCGTTCGATGAAAAGCTGATTCGCACGGCCATCGAAAACGAACTCGAACGCGGAGGTCAAGTCTACTTCGTCCACAACCGGGTGGAGAGTATCTATGAAATCGCTGCCAAGATTCAGGAACTCGTGCCACGTGGACGCGTGATCGTCGGTCACGGTCAAATGTCTGAAGGAGAATTGGAGAAGGTGATGCTCGCCTTCATGCGGCACGAATCTGACATCTTGGTAGCTACAACCATCATCGAGAATGGGCTCGACATTCCACTCTGCAACACCATTCTTATCAATCGAGCCGATCGGCATGGCCTCTCGGAGCTTTATCAGTTACGCGGGCGTGTAGGGCGCTCCAATCGTCGTGCCTATGCCTATCTGTTGATTCCGGGGGAGCAGGAGCTTACTCCCGTCGCGCGGCGCCGTTTGGCTGCGTTGAAGGAGTTTTCAGATCTCGGAGCCGGCTTCAAGATCGCCGCACTCGACTTGGAGCTGCGCGGCGCCGGCAACCTTCTAGGCGGAGAGCAGAGCGGACAAATCGAAGCCGTGGGTTTCGAGATGTACACAACTCTTCTCGAGCGCACCGTTCGGGAACTCAAAGGCGAGGATCTACCAGAGCGTGTTAGCACGCAATTGAACCTTTCTCTCAATCTTCGCCTGCCCAACGAATACATTCAGGAGGAGAATCAGCGCCTGCGCATGTACAAGCGCATCGCCGGAGTAGAGAATGAAGATCAACTCGCCGACGTGCGCGCGGAACTCGAGGACCGCTATGGACCATTGCCGGGACCCGTCAGCAATCTGCTCGATGCGGCGGCGCTGAAACTCCTGAGCGAACGCATTGGGGTTGTCGGAATTGATCGTAAACGGGATGTAGTACAGATTCGTTTTTCCGAGCAGGCGAATGTGGACCCGACCCGTCTGGCTCAGTTTGTCGCCTCCACGAAGGGAGCACAATTTTCGCCGGGAGGGCTCCTAAAATTCACGCTGAAATCAACAGACGCGGAACTCGCACTCTTCCAGATCACGTCCTTGCTACAGCAACTCGCAGGCGAACCCGCTAAAGTCGCCTAGCGCTCTCCACGCGTCTACCGCGACCGCTCATCTATAATTCAGAGTTTTCGTCTCAGCTCCCTGTAATCGTCTTACGTCATCAAAGTTATCGCGCCGCCTGCGCACAGGACACCACGAATGGCAATGAGGGTACGGAAAGCAGTATTTCCCGCTGCAGGTTTGGGCACACGATTCTTGCCCGCGACAAAGGCTCAGCCTAAGGAGATGCTGCCCATTGTCGACAAGCCAATCATCCAGTACGGAGTGGAAGAGGCGCTTGCGGCGGGCTGCGATCAGATCATCATCGTCACGGGCCGGGGCAAGAGCGCCATCGAGGACCACTTCGACGTCAGTTACGAACTCGAGAAGATGCTCGAGGAGCGCAAAAAAACTGATCTGCTTACCATCGTGCGGCAGATTTCAGACATGATTCACGTCGCCTACGTGCGACAAAAAGAAGCCATGGGACTAGGGCATGCTGTGCTAATGGCTCGTGAACTCGTCGGAAACGAACCATTCGCAGTGCTGCTCGCCGACGATGTAATCGACGCCAACCCACCCTGCCTGAAGCAGATGATCGATCAATTCGACCAGACACAATCGAGCATCATAGCGACGCAGCAGGTGGATGGTCCAGCGATCTCCTCGTATGGTGTGATTGATGCAAGTCCAGTTCAGGGAAACGACCGCTTGTACGAAGTGCGCAATATGGTCGAAAAACCTAAGCTCGCCGACGCCCCTTCGAATCTAGCGATCATCGGTCGCTACATCCTGACTCCGGCGATCTTTGAGGTGCTGGACAGCACTCCACTCGGAACTGGTGGGGAGCTGCAGTTAACTGACGCGATGCGCTTGTTGCTCAAGCAGGAAAAGATCTTCGGTTACCGTTATGAAGGGCGCCGTCACGACGCAGGCGACAAGCTTGGCTTCCTGAAAGCTACCGTCGAGTTCGCGCTGAAGCGTCCGGAGCTGAATCCTCAGTTCCGGGACTACCTGAAGAGCCTGCAATTGTAGCCATCTTCCCCGCGACACTAGTTGGATACTCAGCGTTGACTCATTCCTGTGGTGGTCGTACTGTAAAATTTCTTGGCGCTACGCGTCTACCATTCTTCTTCTGAGACTGCACATTGGACTGGCACAGTCGGCGCATCACTGAAATTCTCGAGCGAGCTCTCCTCGAAGATCGTGCCACGCGCGATGCCACAACTCAGGCATGCATTGACCCCCGCATGCGAGCTACGGCTACGATTCACGCCAAACAGGACTGCATCCTCTCCGGCCTTGGCATAGTGAATCGCATTCTCGAGATCTACAGCACCCTCGACAAATCAGTAGTCGGACATCACGAAGTAATCAGCCATCCAGAGATATTCGACGGAGTCCGGCTGCATGACCGTCAGGCCGTGGCAGTCATTCGCCATAACGCACGCGTAATCCTCTCCTGTGAGCGGGTGATCCTGAATCTCCTGCAGCGCATGAGCGGCATCGCGACCACCACTCGACGATACGTGGACGCAATTGCAGGAACGAAGACACGCATTCTCGATACCCGAAAGACCGTTCCAGGATTACGCCTTCTCGATAAATACGGAGTCCGGTGTGGCGGCGGCCACAATCACAGGCTGGATCTTTCAGACGGCGTGCTGATCAAGAACAATCACATCTCGCTCGGGGGAGGAATCGAGCGCGTCCTGAAGCGGGCACATGAAGCGCGCGTAGGGTCGCAGCCCATCGAAATCGAAGTTCGCACCCTCGAGGAACTCGAAGAGGCGCTGGCCAATGGAGCGGAAGCCATCCTTCTCGATAACATGGATCCTGCCTCTGTTCGCAAAGCAGTCGAACGCGTCGCCAATCACACTCGTCGCATTCCCCTTGAAGCCTCGGGAGGCATGACCCTTCAGAATGTGCGCAGCTATGCCGAGACTGGAGTTGACTATATCTCCGTGGGCGCTCTGACGCACTCCCCGCAAGCAGTTGACATGAGCATGAAGATCACACCGGCGTTATTCTGAAGGATGCAATCAGCCGTCTGCACCAGGATTCACGCCACTCAACATTCGAGGCTACTCAGGTACCCCTGAGCAGTGAAAAGTACAGTGCAATTCTTAAGAACTAACTGCGTTGTTAGCAGTTTCTCCCGAAATGACGGGAATTCGGGTTTTAGGAACAGTGAGTAACAGTGAATCGTTTCTGTACAGCTCTTTGACCGGGTACTCACGTTTTTCTGCCGGAAGGGACAATTAATTGATCAGCACTACAGACGTCCAGCGTCTCGATTTTCGTAATACTCCCGTGTGTGCGCGCAGTTGAAGGGCTGAATACCGAGTGCTGAATGCTGGGTGCCTCCTCGCCTGCGCAATCCTCTCCTTTTCACTAGAATTCAACTAACGCGATGAAATCCTCCGTTGCCATCATCGGCGCCGGTCTGGCTGGCTGCGAAGCTGCGTGGCAGTGCGCGCGGCGGGGGGTGAAATCAACGCTTTACGAGATGCGCCCGGTCCGGAGCACTCCCGCTCACCGGACCGCGGATTTCGGCGAGCTGGTTTGTTCAAATTCACTCAAGAGCGAGAGTGAGAATACGGCTCCCTGGCTACTAAAACAGGAGATGCGCCGCGCTGGATCCCTCCTGCTGCAGTGTGCCGATGCCAGCGCTGTGCCGGCGGGACATGCTCTTGCCGTCGATCGTCAGGAGTTCTCGCGGCGCATCATGGAAGTCATCGCTGCAGAAGCCTTGATCGAGGTGCGACGGAAAGAGGTTACGAAGATTGACGAGACTGAGGGAGCCACGATTGTAGCGACTGGACCGCTCACTTCTGACGCGCTGTCGGATGAGATCGCTCGGTTAACCGGAAGCTCGCACCTGTATTTCTATGACTCGATCAGTCCCGTGGTGGAGGCTGAGTCAATCGATCACTCGCGTGTCTATCTCGCAGCCCGCTACGACAAAGGCACGGCAGACTACATCAATTGTCCGTTCACGAAACAAGAATATGACTGCTTCTATGATGCGCTGCTGGCTGCCCAATCGGTTGAAGGACCAGAATGGGAAAAACTCAACTACTTTGAAGGTTGTCTTCCCATCGAAGAGCTCGCCCGTCGTGGACGCGACACGTTGCGCTTCGGCCCCATGAAACCTGTGGGGCTTAGAGACCCACGCAGCGGCAAAATTCCGTACGCGGTGGTTCAGCTTCGCAGCGAAAATCTTCGCGCGAACTCTTACAATCTTGTCGGATTTCAGAATCACCTGAAGCTTGCTGAGCAGGCGCGAGTTCTTCGGCTGATTCCGGGACTCGAAAATGCGAAATTTCTGCGCTACGGGCAAATTCATCGCAATACTTACTTGAATGCTCCGACGCTCTTGCGCGAAACCTTGCAGATGAAGTCGCATCCCAATGTTCTTTTTGCGGGACAGATATGCGGTGTAGAGGGATACACCGAGTCCATCGCAGCTGGGCTGTTGGCCGGAATCCATGCTGCAACGCTTGTGGGTGGCGAGCAGCCAGTTCCTCCACCTCGCGACACTGCGCTAGGATCGCTGATCCGCTACATTTGCAATGCCGATGCCAAAAATTTCCAGCCAGCAAACATAACCTTCGATCTCCTCCCGCCATGTGACGATGTCACACGTCGTCAGATTCGCGACAAGAGGGAACGGCACCGGCTGCAGTGTCAGCGCGCGCTGGCTTCATTCGACGCATGGTGGTCTGAAATCTCTGAGCAGATTCCCGCAATGTGAAACTCCTTGCGCCGCCGCAACGAGGAAGATTTCACCTTACTTCAAGGCTAAGGTGCGCAAAAAGTTCTCACATTTCTTCCACGAAGGCGGCTTGATTTTCAATGAAATCAGCTACTTAATAGCTGGCACCACAAATGCACTCAGGCCGGGCATGATCGTGGAGGGACCGGTGGCCGAGCGCAGTCAGCGAGCAATCGACATTATGCGCTCGATGATTGACGAAGCTCGGAAAGTATCGCGGGTACATCTCACGGTGCCTGCGTCAGTGAGTTGCCCATCGATGGACTGTTGCGACAGGCTCGCGATTATGCGTGATCTCAGCACCTCAGGTGCATTTTTCTATGCGGAACTTGACGCGCGCGAAGGATCGAAGATTTCGCTACAATTCGTGCTCGCTGCGTTCGGAAAAAACATTCGGATGGAATGCGATGGCGTCATCGTTCGTGTCGAGCGTTTTCCACGCGGCGCGGCCACAGGCATAGCGGTCGAGTTCGACCACTGCAACATGCTTCCTGCAGACCTTTCCTAATCTCTAGCTCTTACTTATTGCTGGCAGCTGCATCGCGTGCCTTGATGAAATCGTCCAGATTGCTTTGGTCGATGAGTGTAACTCCAGTGTCCACGTATGCCGGAACGGGAGCGTAGGGATCATTAACCCAATATCGATTAATCGATTCCTTCAGATTGTGATGGATATTGTCGAGCATCATGGTTCCGATGTAGGTCATCGTTGCGGGCTTCTGCGCGATCGTTGCGGCGATGGTGCCATCGCGTACCGCATCTAGCGTCTCCTGATCGGTGTCGAAAGCCACAATCACGCGATCTGTGGCTTTATATCGGCGCATCACCTCCGCTACTTCTTTGCCGGCGGAAGCTTCCAGGCACAAATATCCCTCAATTTTGTCGGCTCCCTTCTTCCCCAATGAGACCTCGGCAGCATCGAAGGCCGATGTGGGCTGGCCATGGATATCGACCACCTGAACGATCTTCATCTCCGGATGCGCGGCAAAGGCTTTGCGGTAACCATCCAGGCGTTCATCGAGATTGGCCTGCCCCGGCATGGTGAAGACGATGAAGTTCCCTTTTCCGTTGGTTTTCCTGATGGCAACGCGCGCGCCCAATTCGCCGGCGGCCAAATTGTTCGTGCCGACATAGAACAGTCGCTTGCTCAATGGCGCGTCGGAATCTACGGTGATCACTGCCACACCTTGCTCAATGGCTCGATCGATCTCGGGAGCCATGAGCTTAGGATCGGCGGGGGAGACAAGAATGCCTGCCGGCTTAGCCGCCACAGCTTGTCGAAAGGCTTGCACCTCGGCCTGTGCGTCATAGCTGTCGGGACCTGAGAATTGGCTCTGTACGCCCATTTCATGGGTCCCACGACGAATGCCTGACGCCGCAGCTTGCCAATAAGGCAGCTGAACGTTAACTGCAACTAAATAATACTTTTCCTTGTCGTTGTGATAACCGCAGCCAGTGATTGACGATAGCGTTGCGACAAGAAAAGCTATAAGAGCCAACCTGGCTAGCATCTGCATGACAGACCTCCGCGGGAGGATGCTGTTGAAAAGCGGAGGGGATTGTAGCAGAAGAGTGGCCGGCTTACTTTCTCGTCAGATCCACTCGCTCCTAGCTATTCATAAGCCAGAGCGTCGATTGGGTCTTTTTGGGCCGCCTTGAATGCAGGATAGAGTGCTCCGATCATAGCGCCGACTATTGCGATAATAGATGATTTCCATACCCAGCTCTCGGCTCCTACTTGCACACGAATAGTTGGGAACCTTGCGAGCAGTGCTGACTGTGTCGCATAGCTGATGAAAATGCCTAGGAGAATGCCAGCAATCGCAAGAATGACTGTCTCGCGAACGATGACGTTCACGATGTATGCCTTTGAGGCTCCAAGCGATTTAAGAATCCCGATTTCGCGCGTTCGTTCCATGACTGCGGTGTACATCGACTGAAAGATCACAATGAAGCCGATGCAGACCGCGATCCCGATCACAACTCTGACGGTAATGGAGAACCCCGGCAAACGTTCAGGTGTCACCAAGCTCAACCACTCCTCCGTAGAGGTCACGACATACTTGCTCATTCCCGGAACTTTCGCGACGTCCTCTTTGAACTCGCCATAGTTCTTCTTTGGATCATCAAGCCTCACATAGAAAATCGATGCCTTGCCTTGAGCCCCTGTAAGCTCCTGCAGAGTTGCGAGTGGAAGGAATTTACGTCCGCCTTTACCGTGTTCCACGATTCCCGAAACTCGGAAATCGTGCGCTAAAACTGTGGTCTTACCGCCAACTTTTAAATGAGCTGAGTTCGCAAAGTAGTCGTCCACAATGATGTCGTCTTGCCCTTGAAATGGTCCACCAGAAAGGTACCGAAAAGGCGATCCCAATTTGTTCCACGTCGCCAAATTGATACCATAAATCGTCTCAATGCTTCCCCCAGTGACCGCCTGGAGCAGCACTGGAGCAACTGCTGTTACATGGGGAAGTTTGCTGAGGATGTCTGCAATCTTCACCGAGGCAGGGGCGCCACTCGCACTCATAATCGCGGAGGAGCCTGGCGGACGTACGAATGCATCAGCCCCAATGCCGGCCTGATGCATTCGTACGTCCGCCAGGCTCCTCCGCGATAATGAGACGATCACAAGCATGAGCGTCACCTCGATCGCAATCGCAAAGATGCTGATCAGCGACCGAATGGGCCGGTGCACCAGGTTCGAGACGATCATCTTATTCATGCCGGTATTGTAATTGGCTCAATTAGCTGCGATGCACCATATCTACGTGGAAGTTTTCAGCACGCGGGCCTCGAGGCTTCCCTTGGCCAAGCGCACTTTCAATTCCTCTCCAGACACAATGCGAGACGAGTCGACGACAGGCCTGCCAGACTGGTCGAAAACAACCGCATAACCGCGCTCGAGGATTTTGAGCGGTGAGAGGGAATCAAGACGCGCAGCCAACTGTTCCCAGCGCGCGCGCCGACTGAATAAAGCCAAACGCATCGCGCGTGGGAGCTGGGCATCGATTGTGCGCAAACTCTTCTGCATGCCTTGGAAGAGGCGACGAAGATCGTGATGGCGCACGCGAACCGCGGCCAAATCCAAACGACGGCGATAACTGCGCAGCACATCCGTCTCCGAGGCGAACAGCCGTACGGAGAGATCATCCAGACGCTGTTCCCGCCGGCGAATCGCATCCGTAACTCGCAACACGGCACGATGTTCGCCGAGTTCCTGAAATCGTTGACGCTTGAGGATCAGTCGATAACGAATTCCATGCTCCAGCCTCCGCGCCAGCGAACTGATCTGCTCCTCGAGATGTTTTGTTGCTGAAATCACCAGCTCCGCCGCTGCGGAGGGAGTCGCGGCACGCAGATCGGCGACAAAATCTGCGATGGTGAAATCGGTCTCATGCCCGACTGCGGAAATTACGGGCACTTCAGATGCCGCGATTACACGAGCAAGCCGCTCGTCATTAAATGCTGCGAGATCCTCAAGTGAGCCGCCACCGCGTGCAACCACGATTACATTTACCTTGCGAGATCGATTGAACCAACGGATGCCGGACGCTACTTCACTCGGCGCCGCCTCTCCTTGAACCTGTGCCGGATAAATCAGCAGCCGAGCCGAAGCATGGCGTCTGCGTAGGACGTTCAGCATGTCGTGAATCGCAGCCCCTCGCGGAGAAGTGACTACGCCAATACAGCGGGGCAGAGTGGGAATCGGCTTCTTGCGTGACTGATCGAATAGGCCCTCAGCTGCGAGCTTCGCCTTCAGGTGTTCGAACGCGATCTGCAGCGCACCTGCGCCCTTCGGCTCAAGATATTCAGCTATCAGCTGCAGTTCGCCGCGACTCTCGTAGACCGTAACCCGTCCCCGAGCGAGGATCTCCATGCCGTTGTCTGGACGAAATCGCAGCAAGCGTGCCTGGGTGCGAAACATCACTACACGAAGTTGAGCCTCGCCATCTTTGAGCGTGAAGTAGAGGTGTCCGGATTCCGCTGGGCGGTAGTTCGAGATCTCGCCTCCAATCCAGATGTCGGTGTACTCGCGCTCGACCGCAATTCGTACCATTCCAACCAGATCGCGAACGCTAAAGATGCGTCGCTGTGGCTGGAAGGTGAAGCCGAGTTGTTCAAGCGTCGACATGGACGAAATCTTATTTCACTACGGAGACACTGCCGCACAGAGAAAACCAAATCCGAAAGAAACTACAAAAGAACATAAATGGCCCAAGGTCTCGTGTTCCTTTGCGGTTTGCTGCTGCTTTTTTCTGTGTCTCGGTGCCTCCCTGATGAAATGATCATCATCATCGGATAAACCTATTCACGATCCAGATCACCAGACTCAATACAATGCTCAGGACAATGCACGTCGTAATGGGAAAGAAAAACACCGTGTTCTTGCCGCGATAATTGATGTCACCCGGCAACCGTCCAAGCGGAATTCCTGTGCGTCCAGCCAGGAGAACGCACAAACCGATCACGATCAGCAACCCACCAAGGCCGATTAAGAGTCTGCCGAAGGAGCTCACTACTTAATTTTATCGGCATCCAAACTTGGGCGGTCGAACCTCGAAAAAGGGTGCTCCAACTTTGACTGGAGCACGCTTTTGTTCTGAATTCCTAGACGCTGAAAGTGTCGAACAAAGTGACAGGACTGTCATCAAAAGGAACAAGGTAATACTCAAAATCGATCGACCTCTTGCTCACAGTGATGCGCAGAAAGCCAGGCTCCTCGTCGTGATAGGTTTCGAGAACGACACCCTCTAACGTAGTCTGGATCGGCTTTGGTTTGGCCTTATCCTTGGTTTTTGCCCGAAGATTTTTTTGCACCTTGTGCATGCTGCGAGCGTCGTGGGCATAACCACCGGCTCCGGCGACGATGTATGGAAGCTTGCTGCTACCTACAGAAAATCGTTGGTAATTGTGGACGTGCCCTGAAAGCACAGCATCCGGAGTACGACCACTCGCCTGGAAGGCGCGCTCCAGAGCATTCAGAATATCGGGACAACCGCCATGAGCCGAGTCCAGCGAATACGGCGGATGATGCACTGTTACTAGCAGCCTCTTGTCCTTTGCTGCAGCCTTGAGTTGTGCCTCTAGAAAGAATTGCTGATCGCTGCGTCCTCTGGCGTCCAAACTTCCTTCAACATTCGAATACAGGCCGATAATGCTGACGAATGGAGCTTCCAGAGTCCAGTACGGATATGGCTGGGTCATCGACATCCGGTATGGACTCGCATGGCGCGGAGCCGAATCGCAAAAGTTTTGGAAGAAACCGAAAAGGGAAGGCTCCGTATCGGGTTCGTCTCCCTTACGAACGTGTGTATCGCCATCGTGATTTCCCGGAATGGCAAAAATCAGAGCTCGATAGTACTGATAGGGCTCATAGAACTCTTGTTTGTACAGCCGTTGCTGCCCGTTGAAGTAGACCAAGTCCCCGAGAACATAGAAGAACGCGGGCTTATCTGCCGCCTTCGCTGTTGTTAGCTGCTCTTCCATGGCGTCGGCGATCGCCTGTTGCGTTGCCGCGCCATTAACTCCCCCGACATCGCCGACACAGTGAAACACAAGCTTCCCTGCCGACTCGGCTGCCTTGCTCCTAGCGGGATCAAAGACACTGAACGGAACTGCTAATTGTTGCGGTGCAGGATTGGGAATGGGCTCAAATCGCGTAATCTGCTTCAATTCGGCAACTGGATCGCCATCCGGACGACGAGGCTTGCCGACGGCTCCGTGACGAGTGAGATGAGGCGGAATCGGGAAAACGTGGCCAGAGTCTGCTGCCATAATGCTGTCCTCCTGGGACGAAGACATGAAGGGCCTTAATGCATGATGGGAGAAACGTGCGGCACTATACCGCATAGGAAAGGAGGATGGCGATTAAGTTTTCCACAGAGAACCGAAAAGGGACTGCGATGTCCCAAAACGGCAAATTATGATTCTTGAGGTTAGGAGCTATAGTGCAGCAGCGAAAAGACATCGTACTCTTTGAGCTTCTCTTTCCCATTCAGGAAGTCCAGCTCGACGACAAAGGCCAAACCGGCAATGCTTCCGCCAAGAGATTTGGCTAGCTGAACCGTCGCCGCGCAGGTTCCGCCGGTGGCTAGCAGATCGTCCACGATAATGACTCTTTGTCCCGGTTGGATTGCGTCTTTGTGAATCTCCAGGGAATCGCTGCCGTACTCAAGTTGATATGTAACCTTGGCGGTCTCGGCGGGAAGCTTCTTCGGTTTGCGTACCGGCACAAAGCCCGCATTTAGGCGATATGCGAGCGCCGGACCGAAAATGAAGCCGCGCGCCTCGATTCCCAGCACAAGATCGATGTCCTTCTCCATGTAGTGTGCGGAAAGCGCGTCGATAAGCGTGGCGAAGCCGACCTTGTCCTTGAGCAGCGTCGTGATGTCGTAGAAGAGTATGCCTGGTTTGGGAAAGTCAGGAACTTCGCGAATAAGCTTCTTCAAATGATCGCAATTGATGGCATCAGATTTCGATGGCGAGGCTGCACGTGATGAACTCACTACCAGGCTCCTTCAATACGGAATGATGTTTCCCTGATTTCCCGTGCTTCTTCGAATTCCTGCACTTCATCCACGCGCGATGCGCGCGGACCTCTTTCAAGCGATCGGCGCAATCGCGCAAGCTGATCCGCCGTGCCACTCGCAAGTACCTCGACAGTGCCATTATCAGTATTGCGCACCCATCCACGTATACCCACAGCAGAAGCCTCACGTTCCACAAACCAGCGGAACCCAACTCCCTGAACGCGTCCGGTAACTACATAGCGACGAGTCATGAGAAAGCTGCTAGTTCTTGGCTCCTATGTGCTAGCGACTCAATTCAACCGCAAGGATTGTAGGTCACTGACGAACAACCCGATATATCCGTGAGGTCCGTAAAATCCGTCTCGCGCTCTGTTATTGCAGTGACGCTGCCGCAGCTACGCTCGCGACAGATACGCTCCTTCAGCCGTATCCACCCGAATCTTTTCGCCCTCATTGATAAACGGCGGCACTTGCACCACGAGACCGGTTTCGAGCTTTGCCGGCTTGGTTACGCTACTGGCAGTGGCGCTCTTCAGTCCCGGTTCCGTCTCAACTACTGTCAACTCAACTGTCTGAGGTAATTCGATGCCCACAGGCTTGTTGTCGTAGAACTCCACCTTAATCTGGAGATTCGGTGTCAGATACTCAACAGCGTCGCCTAATGTGTTCCGCTTGAGGTGCGTCTGCTCGTACGTCTCGGTGTTCATGAAGTAATAATCGTCGCCGTCGTTGTACAGGAACTCCATATCGACTTCGTCGACGACGATTTTCTCGATCGGATCGGGTGAACGAAAGCGGTGCTCGAACATAGCGCCGGTGCGCAAGTTGCGCAACTTGGCTTGGATAAAGGCGCGCAAATTGCCCGGAGTGCGGTGCTCAACGCTAAACACTGTGTGCAGATCGTTGTTGTGCTTGATGATCATGCCCGGACGCAGCTGTGTTGCTGGAATCGCCATGCAATGAAATCTCCTGAATCGGTGAATGCCTGCCGAAGGCCGGCTGGAAAGCCGCTGGCAGTCAAAGCGCCGGGCATGTGACCCGTGCGTTCGGAATCGCGCGGCAAACACAATATTTTAACAGCATTAGTGACGTCGGGCGAACCACCGTGGATAGACTTCCGCCTCGAAATCGACACTTTCCCAGCCCGGCTGTAGTATTTGCAGGAATTATTTCGTCCCATCCCAAATTGCGACGAGGTGAAGATTGGCTACGAGGCTAGCTTCCCGCTGTTTCGCTGTTCCAGTTTCCCTTCTCATTTCAGTTCTTCTTTCTGTTTCTTCTGTTGCTCAGCAAAAAAAGCCTGCAGCCACTTCCTCAAGGCAGGGCAACGCAAAGCCCGGAGCCGGACCAGAAACAAAGGCGGGAGCCGAGGAAAAGGCTGCAGTGTCACCCACAACGGCGGACTCTGCGGAAGCCGAGTCGCCGTTTGGGCATCTTGAATATCGTTTCATTGGACCTCCGGGAAATCGTGTCAGCGCGGTAGTGGGCGAACCTGGCAACGCGAATGTGTACTATGCCGGGGCGGCCTCAGGCGGAGTATGGAAATCCTCCGACGGAGGATTCAATTGGCATCCTGTGTTCGACAAACAACCTGCGCAGTCGGTCGGGTCGATTGCGATTGCACCGTCAAACCACAGCATCGTGTGGGTAGGGACGGGAGAGACGTTCATCCGCAGCAATGTCTCGATCGGGAACGGAGTTTACAAGTCCACTGATGCGGGCAAGACATGGCAGCACATGGGACTCGACATCACGGGTCGCATCGGCCGAGTCATCATCGACCCACACAATCCTGATGTTGTTTTCGTAGCCGCTCTTGGAACCTGCTATGGACCACAGCAGGAGCGCGGCGTGTATCGAACAAAGGACGGCGGAAAGAACTGGGAGCGGGTTCTCTTTGTTGATGAGAATACCGGAGCCTCGGATCTGTCGATGGATTCGAAAGACTCAAATACTCTGTTCGCCGCAACCTGGCAGATCGATATCAAGACTTGGGGCCGCAACAGCGGCGGGCCAGGCAGTGGAGTCTTCGTTACGCATGACGGCGGAAGCACCTGGAAGAAAATCACGGCACATGGCCTGCCCGATCCTCCGCTCGGGAAAATTGCGGTCGCGGTTGCTCCAAACGATTCCAGCCGCGTCTATGCATTGATCGAAACCGGTCAGCGCGGATCGCTATGGCGCAGCGATGATGGCGGAGAAAACTGGAGGCTCGTCAACAACAGCCGGCTGCTGAATGAGCGTCCGCACTACTACACGCGGATGCTGGTCATGCCTGACAACGAGAACGAAATCTATTTCCCCTCGAACAGCATGGGCGTTAGTTACGATGGAGGCCAGACTGCTGATCTGGTGCGCTGGGGTGGAGACAATCACGACATGTGGTCCGACCCGCAAAATCCTAACCGCATGATGATCGGTAACGACGGCGGAGTCATGATCTCCGCCGTGCGGGGTAAGGAATGGACTCGCATTCGCCTGCCAATCGCGCAGATCTACCACGCCGCAACCGATACGAGAATTCCTTATTACGTGTACGGCCAGATGCAGGATGGGCCCTCGATGCGCGGCCCCAGCAACGATCTTGGCTCCAACAGCATTCCTGCAGCGGATTGGACAACCAGTGGTGGCTGCGAAACGGGGTGGAACACTCCCGATCCGGTAGATCCAAACATCGCCTGGGCAGGATGCTACGCGGGAGTCACGGAACGATTCGATTTACGCACCGGGCACGCCCGTTCCGTAAGTGTCTGGCCTGATCGAACGATGGGCGCTAACGCTGGCCAGGTGAAGATTCGCATGAACTGGACGTATCCCCTCGCTATCTCGCCGCATGATCACAACATCGTGTACGTGGGCAGCCAGTTTGTGCATAAGACGTCAGATGGCGGCCAGAGATGGCTAACCATTAGTCCCGATTTGACCCTGAATGATCCCAGCATGCACGGAGATTCCGGTGGGCTCACCGTCGACAATCTGAGCGTCGAATACGCGGGGGTCCTTTTCTCAGTGGCAGAATCCCCGGTTGAAAAAGGACAAATCTGGGCCGGCACCAATGATGGCGTTGTACAGGTAACGCGCGACGGCGGTGCGCACTGGACGAACGTCACGCCGAAAGGCATGCCGCCCAAAATGACCGTCGACGCTGTAATTCCTTCGAGACACGATGCCGGCACGTGCTACATCGCGGTGGACGGACATCAGGTGAACATTCGCGATCCGTATCTCTACAGGACTTCCGATTTTGGGAAGTCGTGGAAGCTGATCGTGAACGGCATCCCGAAGTCTCCGTTCAGCTACACCGACGCAATCCAGGAGGATCCAGTACGTCGGGGGTTGCTGTACGCGGGCACCGAGAACTCGCTATACATTTCTTTCGATGATGGCGACGACTGGCAGCCTCTGCAGAACAATCTGCCGCATGCTCCGGTGCACTGGATCACGGTTCAGGAGCATTTCAAAGATCTGGTCGTCGGAACTTACGGCCGCGGTTTTTGGATTCTTGACGATCTCACACCACTAGAACAGTTCGACAACAAGGCACGAAGCGCGACTGTTCACTTGTTTACGCCACGTCCAGCGTATCGCTTCCGGGAAACATTTCATCGCGAAATGGGGGAAGGTGTAGAAGGAGAGAATCCGTCCTATGGCGCTTCGATTAATTACTTCCTCAAGCAGCCGGCCAAAAAGCTTGAGATCATGATCGAAGGTGCGGACGGCAAAACCATCCGCGCATTAAAGGCTGCGAACCTGGTTGGCATTAACCGGACATGGTGGGATCTACGCTACCCTGCAATCAACGAGGTTGCGTTGCGCACTGCTCCGGCGGGCAATCCCCATATCTGGGAAGAAAAACGCTTCGTGGGGAAAGAATCGCGTCCCGTTTATTACTACGGCGTTGGCAGAAGCCAATCCGAAGCTGTGATGCGCAGCGCCAGCGGGGAGCCAACCATCGGGCCCCTCGTCGCGCCCGGCACTTACACGGTGAAGCTGGTTGCTGACGGGCAGACACTCACCCAAAAGCTCACTGTGCTTAAGGATCCCAATACGACCGGCAGTGAGGCCGATGTGGAAGCCGCCACCAACCTTTCTGTCGCCATCTACAACGACGCGAACGCTTCCGTGCGCATGATCAATCAAATCGAGTGGACGCGCAAACAGCTCGAAGATTTGCAGAAGATGGTAAAGGCCGCGAACGCGGGCAAGTCGCTATCGGATTCAACGAAGAGACTCGACGAGAAGGTCTTGGCGATTGAAGATCAACTCCTGCAGAGAACAGTCGCAGAAGGCGATCTGAAGTCATTTCGTGGACCGCTTCAGCTCTACCTGAAGTTTGTGTGGCTCGGGGCAGAAGTAGGCAGCGGCGGCGCAGATGTCGCAGGCAATCCCGACTTCCCTCCCACGCAATCGGAGATAGAAGTCTACAACCTCCTCCACGGACATCTAGAGAAAGCTCAGTCAGACTTCAACGACTTCTATGCAAAAGATCTTCCAGCTTTCAACGACGAAATGGCAAAGAAGGGCTTGCAAAACGTGATGTTGGTGGAAGTGAAACCCTAAAAGATTTAACACGGAGGTCACGAGGCTTCGAAGAAAACCCTCCCAATCTCCGTGTCCTCTATATATTCAAGATCCTGCTTACTGAGCGATTACTCCAGGCTGCGGCGCGTTCTTCGGGGTGCTCAGATAGCCAGAGATTGAATCCTTTGCAGCTGAGAACACAACCACCTCGTATAACATGCGATCGCGACCGGAGTAGAACTGCAATGGTTCGGCAACGTTCTTGTCCTTCTTCTCGATCGTTCGATCATCCGCTACGACGTTCAGAGTGAACTTGCCTTTTTTAGCATCAACCTTTTTGAGCTGTAGGCTCACTGTGCCCACCGGCGTGGGACGCTTCGTGCTCTTGTTCAGTGTGAACTCGTATATGTTGCGGTCGCCCTTATGCTTCAGGACTTCAAGATCGTCGCGCGTGTGGGCGATGAGTCCGCTCTGTACTCCTAAATCCCCGATCGTGCTTTCAAGCCGCTTCTTGGTTGCGTCTAGATCGTTGCGGGTGGCCGTGAGGTCGCTACGGGCGCCACTGAGATCGGTCTTCACACCGCCGAGGTCTGTGGAAACCGAGGACAGTTTCTGTTCGCTCTGCTGAAGCTGCTGCGTGGTCTCCTGCTGCTGTTTGAGCAGGGCGGCATCGTGAGCGGCGGCTTCTCTCTGCGCTTTGGTCAGCCTCGACTGAAACACTTCGGTCGACTGCTTCAGGCTGGTTTCGGTCAGGCCCAGTCGATCCATCAGAACCCGATTGCTCTGCTCCACGGTTTGGATGGCTGCCTTCTGGTCGGCCTCCAGCTTATTGAGCCGCGAACCAAGGCTGTAGAGAAAATACGCGGAGCCAAGTACGTACAAGGCGATTACAGCAATGACAGTTTTTCTAAAGACGTTGTTGCTGGTCTCAGCAACCGGATCTTGCTCGTATTCCATATTCACCCTTCGGGGCTGGGGGTAGCCGCCAAGATATTGATGTAATTCCAGAGAAGAGGCTGCTTAAATATAACCCGATTCGACCCGGAAACCATGCACAAGTTGCGCTTCGATCCGTGAAGAAACATTACCGGGACGCTCTCGAAGCTTCGTTTCGGGCCCTCAGATCAAAAGCAGAAGAGCCGCCACCAGGGCGGCTCTTCGTTCCGTTTTGAGGTTATTAGAAGCCCGATTGCTCCCGCAGGACTCCGGGCTGCGGCGCGTTCTTAGGAGCGCTCAGGTAGCCTGAGACCGACTTCTTCGCCGCCGTGAACACCACCACCTCGTAGAGCACGTGATCGCGGCCGGTATAGAACTGCAGTGGCTCGGCGACGCTTCGGTCCTTCTTTTCGATCACGTGATCGTCCGCAAGGACGTTCATCGTGAAGTTACCTTTTTTCGAGTTCACCTTTTTTAGTTGCAGGCTCACAGTGCCCACAGGAGTCGGACGCTTGTTCTTCGTAAGTGTGAACTCGTAGTAATTGCGGTCGCCCTTGTGCATCAGGACTTCTAGCTCATCCCGAGTGTGAGCGATCAGCCCGCTCTGCATTCCCAAGTCGCCAATAGTGGTCTCAAGGCGCTTCTTGGTCGCTTCCAAATCGCCTCGCGTGGCCTCGATATCGCCCTTCGCGCCCTTAAGATCTGTCTTGACACCGCCGAGGTCGTTCGAAACAGACGCCAGCAGCTGCTGACTCTGTTTAAGCTGTCGTTCGGTTTCAGCAACCTGCTTGCGCAGGGCGGCAGAGCGCGCCGCGATCTCGCGCTGCGTCTTGCCAATCCGTGTCTGCAGGTCGTTTGTAGACGCCTTCAGGTTGGCTTCGGTGGTGCCCATCTGGTCGATCAGGGCCTTATTACGCAGCTCCACGCTATCGACGAGAGTCTTTTGCGATTCTTCCGCTTTCTCGACTCGCGAGCCGACCTCGTAGGCGAAATATCCTGAGCCCACGATATACGCTGCGCCGAGGATCATCGCGACCAGCTTCATGTTCAGACCGCGGCTCGCGGTTGAGACAGCCTCAAACTCGTTCTTCGTTGAGTCTGTATCATTTTGGTAATGCATAAGTTCTCCTTGCCCGTGCGCAGCACGGTCATTCAAACCTTGAAAACCAGACAAGCGGCTGGGACCATGGTATGTCAGCATTGCTGTGATTAGACGTGTCACCACGGTCACTTTGGTCCACGTCCCAGCATTACTTTGGCTCTAGAACTTCCGAATTTGAGAGAGACTGCCATTAGCATCGGCGCATGTAAAGCATTGGAAATACTGATGGTGATACCCTGAACGCGATTTAGCCGATCGCCGAATGCGGATTTCGAAATGCCATTTCCCAAGGTTCTAAATGCCGATTTCTGAGCGGCCTCCGCTGCGTATTGCCGTTGTGGGTGGAGGCCCTGGAGGACTTTATTTCGCACTCCTGATGAAGAAGGCGCATCCGCACCACCAGGTGAGTGTCTTCGAGCGCAACGCACCTGACAGCACCTTCGGGTGGGGTGTGGTCTTTTCTGACCAGACTCTGGAAAATTTTCGGGTAGCTGATTCGGCGAGCTATCAGCAAATCATCGAGAACTTCGCTCATTGGGACGATATCGATGTCTACTTCAAAGGCGTCCGAATCACATCGGGCGGGCACGGCTTCAGCGGAATCGCACGCAAGAAATTGCTCAACATCCTGCAGCAAAGATGTGCTGATTTGGGGGTTGAACTGCGCTTTGGGACTGAAATAGACGATGTAACGCAGTGCGGTACGACGACACAGCATGGTAGAGGCGCAGCATGCTGCGTCACTACGAGGAAGACAGGTAACTCTACCCCGAGTGTCGAGCGCTATGATCTGGTCGTTGCGGCGGACGGGATAAACAGCACGATTCGCCGCAAGTATGCCAAGTTCTTTCGTCCCGAAGTGGAAATGCGTCCCGCGAAGTTCATCTGGCTAGGCACTACTTACAAGTTTAAAGCTTTCACTTTCTATTTCGTGCGAAACGAGCACGGAGTATTCCAGGCACACTGCTATCGGTTCGACGAGAATCACTCTACCTTCATCGTGGAGTGCGACGAACTCTCCTGGCGAAACGCAGCATTCGATCGCATGAACGCTGAGCAGACGGTGGCAGGCTGTGAGCGACTGTTTGCCGGGTGGCTCGACGGATATCCTTTACTGTTCAGCGCAACGCACCAGTCGCAATCGCCATGGCTAAATTTTCTGCGAGTGCGCAATGAGCATTGGTTTCATGGCGATCTCGTTCTGCTCGGCGATGCAGCACACACCGCCCACTTCTCCATTGGCTCCGGCACGAAGCTGGCGATGGAGGACGGCATGGCACTATCACGCGCACTGAATTCGGAGCAATCGATTGCAGCAGCATTCCAACAATATGAAGGCGAGCGCAAGACCGAAGCTCTTCGCCTGCAAAGTGCCGCGCGGAATTCGATGGAATGGTTTGAGAATGTTCGTCGGTACGTAGATCTCGATCCGGAACAGTTCACGTATAGTCTGCTGACGCGTAGTCAGCGAGTAAGCCACGAAAATCTTCGGATCCGCGACCAGAAGTATGTCGACAAGCTGGAACGCTGGTTCGCCAGTCGCGCCTCGGGCAAAGCGACGGAGCGAGCCGTCCCACCGATGTTCACGCCGTTCACGTTGCGCGAGATAACCGTCATCAATCGTGTAGTCGTCTCGCCCATGGATATGTACTGCGCCGTCGATGGAACTCCCACCGATTTTCATCTGGTGCACTTGGGAGCACGGGCCCTCGGCGGGGCGGGACTCATCATGACCGAAATGACATGCGTCTCGCCTGAGGCCCGCATCACCTTCGGCTGCACGGGAATGTACAAACCGGAGCATGAAACCGCGTGGCGGCGGATTGTCGATTTTGTGCACAACAACAGCCTAGCCAAAATTGCGCTGCAGCTTGGGCATTCCGGCCGCAAGGGATCGACCAAGCTTGCTTGGGACGGCATGGATGAGCCGCTCGAGGCAAGCAATTGGGAGGTGATCGCCCCCTCGGCAATTCCTCACGGGCAGGCGATGCACACTCCACGCGAGATGACGCGTGCTGATATAGAGAAGGTTATTGGAGACTTCGTACGCGCGACTCGCATGGGTATCGCTGCCGGATTCGACATGCTCGAACTGCACTGCGCGCACGGATATCTGCTCTCGAGCTTCATTACTCCGCTAGCAAATCGCCGCATCGACGAGTATGGTGGCTCCCTCGAGAATCGTCTGCGCTTTCCAATTGCAGTATTCACAGCAATGCGATCCTTATGGCCGTCCAGGAAACCAATGTCAGTGCGTATCTCAGCGACAGACTGGGTTCCTGGTGGAATCGAGGGTCCGGAGGCGGTAGAGATCGCGCGCGCATTTCATCGTGCCGGCGCTGATATTATTCACGTTTCCACCGGGCAGACTTCGGTCGATGCCCGTCCGCAATACGGACGTATGTACCAGACACCCTACAGCGATCGCATCCGCAATGAAGCTGGCATTCCCACCATCGCAGTCGGCAATATCACTGAGGCCGACCAGGTGAACGCGATCGTCGCCGCGGGACGAGCTGACTTATGCGCATTGGCCCGGCCGCACCTCATCGATCCCAACTGGACGCTGCACGCAGCTGCGCAACTCGGTTACACGGAGCAACACTGGCCGAAGCAGTATCTGACGGGCAAGCAGCAGCTCGAACGCGCGTTGCAGCGAACAAAGGAGAGGTAAGAGTTGAGCAGCGATGCCTATGTGCGCGAACGCCACGCGATCGCTACCGGCGGGGGACGCGAAATCGGCGCAGCCATCGCCCGTCCCCTCGCAGAGCTCGGCGCCGATCTCTCGCTGATGGGCCGCGATATGGATCGCCTTCACCAGATAGCACAGGCGATCAGACAACACTTCGATTCGAGGATGGAAACTTATCAGGTCGATGTAACCGATCAAGGTTCAATGCAGCGAACTGGCTGGCTGAAGGCTGGCGGAATCGCGTAATCAGCTACTCAATGGTTAAAATTCCCAGACCGGGCATTCAACCAAAGCACTTTCTCTGGCGTGTCGAAAATCGACTCGCAACCATCAGCCTGAACCGTCCCGAACGCAAGAACCCTCTGACTTTCGAGTCCTACAAAGAACTGATCGACACTTTTCAGTCTCTGAATGGTGTATCCGAAATCAAGGTGCTTGTGATCACCGGCGCGGGCGACAACTTCTGCTCTGGCGGCGATGTTCACGAAATCATCGGTCCCCTGCTCGAGATGAGAGAGAAGAAGCAATCAGACCGACTGCTTTCCTTTACGCGAATGAGCGGCGAGCTGGTTAAAGCAATGCGCGATTGTCCGCAGCTAATTGTCGCCGCCATTGATGGTGCATGCGCTGGCGCAGGAGCGATCATTGCCATGGCCAGCGACATCCGTTTTGGAACACCGAGAAGCCGAGTCGCGTTTCTTTTCGTAAAGGTCGGGCTCAGCGGAGCCGATATGGGTGCATGCGCGATCCTCCCCCGCATCATCGGCCATGGGCGCGCTGCCGAACTGCTGTACACGGGTCGCTTCATGGACGCTAATGAATCCGAACGCTGGGGCTTCTACAATCGCGTGGTCGCTCCGGAGCGTTTGCTGAGCGAAGCCACACAATTTGCGCAGGAGCTCGCTGATGGTCCCACGCTTGCCCATGCAACCACCAAACGCTGCCTGCACGAAGAATGGAATATGAGCATTCACGAAGCCATCGAGAACGAAGCCCAGGCACAGGCCGCCTGTATGGAGACAGAGGACTTCGCGCGAGCCTATCGCGCCTTCGCAGCGAAGCAGACTCCAAAATTTGAGGGCAACTGATGCCCGACCACAGCTTTCTCAGTTGGCCCTTTTTCGAAGAGTCGCATCGAAAACTCGCTCATGATGTCGCAACGTTACTTGAGCAAAATCCGGATTTGAATAAAGACGACGTTAGAGCTCTCCCGGATGAGCGCTGCCGCATTTTGGTGCGCGCATTTGGCGATAACCTGCGGAAGCATGCAGTTCCGGCGCCTTTTGGCCATGCTCAAGAGCTCGATATCCGCAGTGTCTGCCTGATCCGCGAGTCTCTCGCATACCACTCCGGGCTGGCAGATTTTGCATTTGCCATGCAAGGCCTCGGATCGTGCCCAATTTCCCTCTTCGGATCCGATGCACTTCGGAGGAAGTACCTGCCAAATGTAGTCTCAGGCGAGATGATTGCTGCGTTCGCCATTTCGGAGCCAGAGGCGGGCTCAGATGTTCGTGCCATGAAGACATCCGCCTGCCGCGAAGGCGATCACTTCGTGATCAATGGCACGAAAACCTGGATTTCCAACGCCGGTCTCGCTGACTTCTACGTTATCTTCTGCAGATACCCGGAAGGCGGAGAGAAATCATTTGTAGCGTTGCTCGTTCCGGGCAAGATCGAAGGACTGAAAGTTAGTCGCTTCGATGTAATCGCACCTCATCCCATCGGAACTCTCGAATTCAAAGATTGCCGTGTACCAGCTGCAGCGATCGTCGGCAAGGAGGGAGAGGGACTTAAGGTCGCTCTTGCGACACTCGATCTTTTTCGCCCGACGGTCGGCGCGGCCGCGTTGGGGTTTGCGCGTCGAGCGTTCGATGAAGCTGTGCGCTGGTCGAAGAATCGCAGGGCTTTCGGAAAGAGTCTTTCTGAGTTCCAGATCACACAGACTAAGCTTGCAGAAATGGCCCTCGCAATCGATACTTCGGCACTGCTCGTGTATCGTGCCGCCTGGACACACGATGTCCTCAAGCAATCCGTAACCCGCGAAGCGTCCATGGCCAAGTTGCACGCAACCGAATCAGCCCAGCGTGTCATTGATGAAGCAGTGCAGATTCTCGGTGGACACGGAGTTGTTGCGGGCTCGGTGACTGAAAAGCTCTATCGGGAAATTCGCGCTCTGCGCATCTATGAAGGCACAAGCGAGATTCAGAAGCTGATCATCGCAAATCATCTGCTGAAAACAGCTGCAGGAGAAGGCAGTGCCGGCTAAATCCAACACAATGCGATATACCGCGCACGTCGACACGTTCTGCGCGGATCGCATGCCTCCTGCGGACCAACTGCCAATCTTCATCCACGATTTGCCCGAGTATTCATATCCCGAACGCCTCAACTGTGCGGCGGGACTACTCGACTCTATGGTTGAGCGCGGTTCAGGCAAACGCGTGGCCTTCATTCACGAAGCGGAATCGTGGACGTACCAGAGATTGCTCGATACAGCCAACTGCATCGCACGCGTTTTACGCGAAGACTGCGATTTGGTGCCCGGCAATCGCGTGCTTCTGCGCGGTCCCAATAATCCGATGCTGGTCGCCAGCTGGTTCGGCGTGGTGAAGGCAGGAGGGGTCGTGGCTACCACTCCTTGCCTGCTGCGCTGTCGCGAGCTGGTCTCCGTGGCTGACAAAGGCCAGATTGCACTAGCCCTTTGTGATGCTCGATACGCGCATGAGTGCGAAGAAGCCTTTGCCAAACATGCGGACGGTTCTCCGCGAGAAAACTCGCGCTTGGTTTTATTCAACTCCGACGCGGCAGACTCGCTTGAGGCGCTGGCAAGTACAAAGTCCTCCCATTTCCCAAACTGCGAAACTTCGTGTGACGACATCGCTATGCTCGCTTTTACCTCAGGCAGCACCGGCCAGCCGAAAGGGACCATGCACACGCATCGTGATGTCCTGGCGGCTGCTGATTGCTTTCCGCGATACGTGCTGCGAGCGAATGCCGACGATCTCTTCATCGGCTCGCCGCCATTAGGATTCACCTATGGGCTTGGCGGACTCGTGCTGTTCCCAATGCGGACCGGCGCCGCGACCGTGCTGCTGGAGCAGGCCAGTCCCGGACATCTGCTCGAAGGAATTCTGCGCTATAACGCCAGCGTATGCTTCACCGCTCCCACGGCCTATCGCGCCATGTTGAAGGAGCTCGGCCGCGAGAAGGTACCGAGGCTGCGCAAATGCGTTTCCGCAGGTGAGACGTTGCCTCTATCAACGTTCGAAGCTTGGCGCGAAGTCACGGGGTTGAAGATTATCGATGGTATCGGTTCCACCGAGATGCTGCAGATTTTCATTAGCGCTCCCGAAGAGGAAATCCGGCCAGGAGCTACCGGAAGGGCAATCCATGGCTACGAAGCGAAGATCCTCCGCGAGGGTGATAGAGATGCCCCTGCTGACGAGGTCGGCCGCCTAGCGGTTCGCGGCATCACCGGATGCAAGTATCTGGACAGTTCGCGCGAGCAGGCTAAGTATGTGCAAAACGGATGGAACCTCACCGGCGACTCCTTTCGCGTGGATCCAGACGGGTACTTCTGGTTCCAGGCGCGCACCGATGACTTGATTATCAGTTCGGGTTACAACATTGCAGGGATTGAAGTTGAGAACGTCTTGCTGGAGCATGCGTCGGTACAGGAATGCGCCGTGATCGGAGTTCCCGATCCGGATCGTGGGCAGATAGTAAAAGCATTCGTTGTTACCTCGGCAGGTTACACTCCATGCGACCCCCTCAAAAAGGAACTGCAGGATTTCGTAAAATCACAGATCGCGCCTTTTAAGTATCCGCGCGCTCTTGAGTTTGTTGCGGCGCTCCCACGCACCGTAACCGGCAAATTACAGCGCTTCGAGCTGAGAAAGCAGAGTCAATGAGCAAACTGCCAAAGCTGGTAAATCCCAGGGAGTGGCCGCAGCCCAGCGGCTATGCCAACGCAACCGTTGGCCAAGGCAAGATCGTGTCCATCGCGGGCCAAGTTGGATGGGATCCCATCACTGAGCGAATGGTCTCCGACGACTTTACGCAACAATCACGCCAAGCCATTGCCAACGTACTCTCGGCGCTCGAAGCCGCGGGAGGAAAGGCCGAGAACTTGGTCCGCCTCACTTGGTTCATTACGGATAGCGATGCCTATCTCGCCAACAAGAAACAAATCGGCAAGGCCTATCGCGAAGAGCTGGGTAAGCATTATCCCGCCATGTCCATCGTGGTGGTTGCCGGTCTACTCGTGCCCGGCGCCAAGGTCGAAATTGAGGGGATGGCGCTCCTCGCTGGGAAGGGCAAAGGGAACTCCAAGAAATCGAAGAAATAGCCGTTTCTCACCTGGGATTAACATCCCTCAATTCGCTCAGCGCTGATCCACGCTTGCCTTCCGCTGGGATTATGGTATTTTCTCGTCATCCCGTCCCCACACCGTTTTCAGATGAAACGATTTTTCGAGCGCCAATCGCCCAAATCCGATCTGCGTACGCCCCGGCCCTCGGTCCTGCCAGACCGCTCGAATCTGAGCGTCTCAGCCCGGTACAGGGGATCGCGCATTGGTGGGGACTACTACGACTTCCTTCCGATTAGCTCCACGCGCGTGGTCTTCCTGCTGTCAGACGTGGCAGGAAAACGGGGCGAGGCGTTGCACATCGCGGCAGCTGCGCAGGACACGCTGCACAAGCTTGCCCCGGAGCTACTGAGTCACCCCGATACCAACGTTTCGGACGCAGTAACCGCGCTCGTGCTCGAGCTGAATCGAACCGTGATGCAGGCCGCTGGTGGGGTCCGCCCAGCCCCGACGTTTGCGGGCTGCCTGGACGAGCAGTTTGGGCTCATCCATTACGTCAACGCGGGCCACACACCTGCGTTCGTTAAGAGCGGTGGCGAGGTAATCCAGCTTGATCCTACTGGCCTCCCGCTGGGCCTCTTTTCGCACGCCACTCACGATGCGCAAGTGTCGGTAGCCCACCCAGGCTCCTCGATTGTGCTGGTTTCAAAGGGGCTCGTAGAGATCGCCTCCGGCCGCCGCGAATTTGGAATGGATCGCGTGCGCCAGGTTTTGCGTGACCAGGCATTCACCTCGGCCCAAGATGTCTGCCACGATCTATTGGAACGAGCCGTGAAGCATAGCGAGCAGCCCTCGTCCTTTGGCCCTCAGTTCTCAATCGCTGGCTTCCGCCATAACGAACCAAATGACCTGACCGTGGTCTGCCTCATGCGGATGGCTCAGGCTGCCGCGGTGGCGTGAGAAAAAGCAGCAATTGGCGATAAGTGATAGGCAACAGGCTAAAGCAGGTGAACTGAGTCTCGTTTCGTTCTCAGCCTATGCTTTAATCGCTATTGCCTGTCGCCTATTGCCACCCTTGCAATGTCCCTCCGATACTGCATGCCTTCGAAGCGAATGATCTCTACTGCCTCGTAGGCGCGGGCAGCCGCAGCTTCCAGACTCGGACCGCTTGCAGTCACTCCCAATACCCTACCCCCGGCGCTCACGATCTGATTCCCAGAATGGGCAGTGCCGGCGTGAAAGACCTTCACACCTGGAAGTTTCTCCACCTGATCGAGTCCCGAAATGGGCTTGCCATTAGTGAAGCTTCCCGGATAGCCACCTGAGGCGAGCACCACGCATACTGACGGGTCAGGTGACCAGCGCAACGGGTCTGCCGGCAGTGTACCCTTAACCACGGACTCACAGATATCGACCAGATCGCTCTCAAGACGAAAGAGGACAGCCTGAGTCTCCGGATCGCCGAAGCGGCAATTGAACTCAAGCACCATCGGACCACGCGCCGTCATCATCAATCCGATATACAGGACGCCTTTGTAAACAACGCCCTCAGCGCGCAGACCGTCCACAACTGGCTTGGCAATGTGCTTCATGATCCAGTCGCGCATTGTATTGCCAAGCAGATCCTCGCTGGAATACGCCCCCATCCCTCCCGTATTAGGACCGGTATCGTTCTCTCCGATCCGTTTGTGGTCGCGAGATGGCACCAGCGGAACGACGGTGGTGCCGTCCGTCAAGACCAGGAAGGATAATTCTTCTCCACGCAGACACTCTTCCAGCACAACCTGCGCACCGGCTTCGCCCACGAACTTGCGAGCGAGCATGTCAAGCGCAATCGTGCTGGTTTCTTCTTTGCTCTTGGCGATGACGACGCCTTTGCCTGCCGCCAGTCCATCCGCCTTCACGACGGTCGGCGAGCTGAACAGACTTAGCGCGTCCTGTACCTCAGCCGGATTGCGACAGATGGCGTAGTTCGCGGTGGGAACGTGCACGCGCTGCATGAATTCCTTGGCGAATACCTTGCTCGCCTCAAGGTGAGCAGCCTTTTGCGAGGGACCAAAGATCGCCAGCCCTCGGCGCTCGAATTCATCGACAACGCCAAGCGTGAGCGGAAGTTCAGGACCAACAATCGTCAGGTCAGGATGGAGCCGATGCGCGAGCTGAACCAGCTCGTCTACGCTCCTGAGATCGGCAGGAATGCACGATGCCTCGCGCGCAATGCCCGCATTTCCCGGCGCACAGAAGATCTCAGTGGTGCGCGGCGATTGGCGCAGCTTCCACACCAAAGCATGCTCTCGACCCCCACCACCTAAAACCAGAATCCGCATGATCTCCCGCCAGAGGAACCTGCAAGGTTAGGAGGAGCGGCTGGAGCGTGTCAACGGAGAATGAAGATTGGGTGATCGGGTGGAGTAGCAACCCTTAGGTTCAGCGGTCGGCTCTCCGCGTTCGGCCTGCAAGCAGTTTCGTTGTCACTCCAAAAACCGTTCATTGGCCGAAAGCTGATGGCCGATCGCTGAAAGCCCTGCCTTTTACGTGGCCCTCTGACCCGATCACCGATCACCCGATTAGGAACGAGCATTGACACAAAGAAAAAAAGGCCTCGATCTCTCGAGGCCTCTTTTTGACTGTAGAGGTTCTGATTTACTGCCGCGGTATTGGCTGCCCACCGCTGTTGGTGTTTACGTTGCCGGCAGGCTGTGTCGCCGTAGTCGGCTGCTGGTTGGTTGCCGGAGCATTGCGGTTTACGCTGCCAGTCACGCCACCCTGAGGCGCGTTCGGCTGATAGCTGGATCCGCCGGCTGGTGCAGCGTTCTGCGCGTTCTGTGTCTGCGTCAGATCAGCCACGCCGTTCTTCAGCAGGGCCACTTCCACGCGTCCGCCACGAAGCCGCTTCGTTGGACCTTCCGCCGTCGCGCTGGTCTTCACCGGAGCATTGCCGACCCCGATGGTGTAAATGCGATAGAGCGGAATGTCATGGTTGATGACGAGGTAACGGACCACGCTCTGCGCCATGTCTTGCGAGCTCGAGATCGCGGTGTTGCCCTTGCCGGAAGAGAAGCCCTGCACCTGTACGATCGTGCCGCGCTGTCCCTTCATCTGCTCGGCAAGCTGATCGAGGGCTTCTTTCGCCTTCGGGCTCAGCTTTTGCTGTCCAGGACGGAAGCGAATCTCGGTGTCAGACACAGGCTGATACTGGTCCAAGGTGCCGATCGTCTGCTGAACCGTGTCGAGTCGCGTGCTGGCGACCTGAATGCTCTGCTGCGCCTGCTGTGCACGGTTGCCGGCGTCAACTGCATGCTGATCGGCAAGATCAGCCTTGGAATTCGCCTGACGCAGGCCTTCCTGCGCGCGCGAGTCCACGTCTTTGATGTTCTTCGAATTGGTCGAAGTGAGCTCATCCAGCTCGTTCATGCGATTGCGGATCGGCGACATCTGGCGCTGCACGTACTTTTTGCGGGCAAAGGGATTGATCTTTCCCCAAAAGCCTTCGTGTGTATCAGGCTGCAGCGGCTGATGAGCCGACAGGTTTACGTCGCTGTTGGTGTTAGGACCGTTGGTATCCGGAGCGGTCTGCGTCTGAGCTGCAGGAGCCACCGTTTGCGACGCGGGCGCAGACTGCTTGTCGGGGGTTGTGGTGGTGGTTTGTTGGGCAATGGCAGCCGGAACAATGAGCGCTGCGGCCAGCGGCAGTGTCAAGAAATAACGGGACTTCATTTCGATTCCTCCAAACTTTTCCGGAAGCCTTTTGGGGGAGGGTCCGGGCAAACACTCGGGGGAACCTTGGCCAGTTCTTTTCGTCCGCTCATCTCCTCGAAAGCGCGCCGTCGAGGAGGGCGGAAAGACCGCATTCCCACCTTTGCAACTCTCTAGATCAATTCAAGTGCCATTTTCGTTGCCTGGAACCCGAAGTGCTAATCCTTTAGTTTGTATAGGATGTAAGCGACGCAAAATGAGACGTTTAGACCGTCTGAAGAAATCGAGTATTTTGTACGCTGCCAACAAGAAAAAAGGCAGCAGCCCTGACTAGGAGGCTGAGTCGTGGAGCAGGGCAGCAACAAGGTGATAAGCCATAAGCCAAAGCCACGGATTCGCCCAGCTCGCGGCGAACTTAGCAGGCAAGCGCGGAAATGGACATTTAAGCTGAGCATCGGGCTGAAGCCTTCCTTTTAGCCTATTGCCTATCGCCCTTTGCGCTATGTTCACACTCACCGATCTCCTCAGGCCATTCCTGATCCTTCCTCTCTCGGCTGAGCAAGGCACCAAGGTCGCGACTTACCTCGGCTTGCTCCTCAAGTGGAACGCCAAGATCAGCCTCACGGCTCTTCGGGATCCCGAGCAGATTGTTCAGCGTCACTTTGGCGAATCGTTTTTCGCCGCTGAGCGCGCTGGAGTGGCCGAGGCCTCAAGCCTGGTCGATGTGGGCTCTGGAGCCGGGTTTCCCGGCCTTCCCATGGCGATCTACGCGCCCGCAACACGGGTGACGCTGATCGAGTCGCAGCAGAAGAAGGTCGCGTTCCTGCGCGAAGTAGTTCGCGCACTGGAGCTGAAGAACGTCACTGTCCATGCGGGTCGCGCGCAGGAGGTAAAGCTAAAGTCACAGATGGCGACCATGCGCGCTGTCGAAAAGTTCGAGACCATCCTTCCCGTGGCAGCCTCTCTCCTTGAGCCGGGCGGGAAGCTCGCGCTACTCATAGGAGCTTCCCAAATTGAAACTGCACACAAACGGCTTCAGAATTTCACCTGGATGAATCCGATCTCCGTCCCGGAATCCCGCGAGCGAATCGTTCTGGTAGGCAAAGACAGCGCAGAATCGCCTCACGCATTTAGAGACTGATAATTGCAGCGAGGAGTGATTGCCGACTGATTACGTGGTTCCGGGCCGCCCCCGGCCGGTACAAGGGTGAGAATTTCATTGCGGCGGAGGTAAAAGAGAAATTGCCAGTCGGGACTACCTGATCGTATTCACGAATATCAACGGGTTCATCAGCCTTGTACCGGCCGACGACCGGAACGACGTACTCAAATTCGAGGCGAGTGATTTCAAATCGGCGCGGCTCGGCCCCCTCTGGATCTTCGCTCTCTGTTCGCTATAAAATGAAGGAGCGCTCGTTAGTGTGACAAAACCGACATCCTGAAAATGGAGCGCCTTTGGCGTCCTCGCCCGGCAATTAGGTCGACTATGTCGATAAGTCTGGGGAGGAACCAGATTAGTAAACAGCCTATCTGCTTGGGCACGGGGCGTCGCTCAGCAGTCGCGTCCATAATTGGCCAGGTGCGTAAGAGTAAATAACTCGTACCCTGCCGGAATTGTTCTACGTGGAACATTTGCGGAGCATGTGGCTCCCAATGCAAGTTCGTATTTCCACGTATTCTGGCCGGGCGTGGCGCCCGGCGCTCCGTTTGATCGAGCTCCCATTGGCGATAAACATCTACTTCTTCACATGATTTTCCACTCCACAGACCAACAACGATCCTCAAGACTGAAGCCATTTTCGCGCGATTGTTCCACGTGGAACAGTCCAGTTATCCACTCGCCTGCACCAATCTCCGGCATTGATAAACCTTCGCTCGCGACCATAAGTTCAACATTCGAGGGCTGATGAATTGGCTAGAGTAATCGCCATTGCGAATCAGAAGGGCGGAGTCGGAAAGACGACGACCGCGATCAACCTAGCAGCATCGCTTGCCGCGGCTGAAGTGAGAGTTCTTCTGGTGGACTGTGATCCACAGTCGAACTCATCCAGTGGATTGGGATTTGGTCGAGATGCAGAGCGCCTCAGCACGTATCAAGTTCTCATGCGGGAGTCTGGCGCCCGAGAGGCTGTTCTCACGACCGAACTTGAGGGCCTGCACGTAATCGCTGCTCACAAGCACCTGATCGGAGCAAATATCGAGCTGGTTCAGGCAGAGGAGCGCGAGTTTCGGCTACGTCAGGCCATCGACCAGATCCGTGGAGACTTTGATTTCATTGTGCTCGATTGTCCGCCTGCGCTGGACCTGCTTACTCTCAACGCGCTGGTGGCTGCCGATTCCGTTCTGATTCCCATGCAGGCCGAGTACTTCGCCTTGGAAGGCGTAAGCGAACTGCTGGACACAATGGAGCGAATCCGCCACTCGTTTAACCCCAGCCTCGAAGTTGAAGGCGTGGTGCTCACGATGTTCGACGAGCGCACGAATCTGGCTCAGCAGGTAGCGAAAAACCTCCGCGAGTTCTTTGGCGAGAAACTCTGCCTGACTACGATTCCGCGCAATGTGCGCCTGGCGGAAGCTCCAAGCTACGGCAAACCCGCGTTGCTTTACGACGTTCGCTCACGCGGGGCCGAGAGCTACATAAAGCTAGCAAAGGAGATCATGGGCAAAGAAATGAGCAGAGCAGCCGCCGCAAGCGCGGCAGAGCAGTTGGTGCAGCAGGCGGGATGAGAGAGTATTCGGCGTTCAGCACTCGGCGCTCGGCATTCAGCCAGTCAACTGAATGGAGCTGGGGCGCGCGTAGTCGCCGAATCGAAGGTCGTGACTGCGGAAGCACTGACAATGTTCCACGTGGAACACTCGACTTGTACTGAGTAACGGCGATGGACAAAGCGGCATTCTCCAGAATCGGAAGGTGCTTTGTTGTCGGCATTGCCCTAACTCTCTTGATTGGAACCGCATCGAGTACACATGGGTTCTCTGCACTAGGCGCTTTGCTGGCGCCGGGAATGCTTATTGCAGCTCTAGTCTTCCAGGGGGGCATTCATTCCAACTGGCCCAACGCATACCTCATAATGGCAGGCGTGGCGGAAGCTCTCATTTTTGCCTGGCTAGTGTGGTGGTTGTGGAAGTTAATTGATGGACGAGCAAAAAGATAAATGCACAGAATTCACTCAGTGCGGCAGAGCAGTTGGTGCACAGGCCGGATGAGAAGGCACTCAGCATTCGGCATTCAGCCAGTCAACTGAATGAAGCTGGGGACACAACAATTGCGAATCGAAGCCTTGAATGGGAAGAGCAAGTCGAAAATGTTCCACGTGGAACAAACAGCAACACCGTCATCCGGCCGAATGCTGAGTGCCGAATGCCGAATGCTTCTTAACGGGAGATAGAATTGTCCATCACGACCACACCCAGCGGACCGCGTAAAGCTCTTGGACGCGGACTCGAATCTTTACTTCCTTCGCGGCGACCAGCCGAGCCGCCGCCGACAGCGCACATTCAGGGGCAATCTGTCCGCGATTTGCCGGTTACAGAGATCGATCCCAATCCCTACCAGACACGTGCGCATATCGATGACCAGGCGCTGAACGAGCTGGCTGCTTCGATTCTAGTCAACGGAATCGTGCAGCCGATCGTCGTTCGCCCGATGAATGGGCGCTTTCAGCTCATCGCTGGTGAACGCCGCTGGCGCGCCTCGCAGAAGATCGGCAGGGAATTCGTTCCGGCGGTAATCAAGCAGGTTTCGAACGAACAGGCGATGGAGATGACCATCGTCGAGAACCTGCAGCGCGAAGGCCTCAATCCCATGGAAGAGGCCCGCGCCTTCGACCGTCTCTCGCGCGAATTCAACCTCACCCAGGAGCAGATGTCGCAGAAGACAGGAAAAGATCGCGCCTCGATCGCGAACCTGATGCGACTCCTGCGGCTGCCGGAAGCTATTCAGCAGTCGATTGAGAAAGGGGAACTCACTGCAGGACACGCGAAAGTGCTTCTCATGCTCGATTCTCCTGAAGCGATCCTTGCAGCCGCGCAGAAAATTCGCTCCGCGTCGCTCTCCGTCCGCCAAACCGAGGAGCTGATTCACCGCTTGCTGGCTCCGCAGGACGGAACTGCGCAGGACCCCAAGCCTCAGCGCGTAGTCGATCCCAACGTCCGCGCCGCCGAGCAGGAACTGCAGCGGGCGCTGGGGGTGCGTGTCACGATTCGTGACAACAAGGGGAAGGGCAAGATCATCATCGAGTACGCGTCACTCGAAGATTTCGATCGCATAGTAGAAACCCTTAGTAAGTGATGAGTCATGGAGCAAACCAAAATCATTGAACACGGAGGGCCCGGAGGGTGGGGAGGGCTTCTTTACGATCGTGGATACCGGTCGGGAAATTTTAGATTGGGGCATTTCAACGCGATGTATGCACTCGTTCAGATGAAACGTGAGTTTCCGCGCTGAGCGCCAGTTGCCACGTTTTTCCCTCCCAAACCTCCGTGTCCTCCGTGTTCAATCCTGTCTTGGTTTTGCTTTGCTCCGTGTTCCCGTGGTGAATCCGCTGTTAGACTTTTCCTAGACCTTGTCCGCGAAGCCACAACCCGAAGCCCGTGCGCAAATCTTCCTGATCGACGCTATGTCCTTTATTTTCAGGGCATACCACGCCATGCAGCGGCAGCGCCCGATGTCGACACGCACTGGGATTCCGACCGCGGCAACATTTGTCTTCGTGAACATGCTGAACAAGCTGCGCGATGACTTTCATCCCCAGTATCTTGCGGCTGTTTTTGACGTTTCCGCGCCAACGTTTCGTGATGAACAGGCGAAGGCGATCGCCTCGGTCAAGAAGTATGACAGCAAAACGCAGACATACCAGGAGATCGCTTACGGCGGCTACAAGGCTAATCGCAAGGAGATGCCGCACGATCTGGCGCAGCAGCTTCCCTACATTCGGCGCGCGCTTGAGGCATACCGTATTCCCATTTTGGAACAGCCGGGATTCGAAGCCGACGACGTAATCGGCACGCTGGCGCATAAGGCAGTGGCAGCGGGATATCCCGTGTACGTCGTCTCCAGCGACAAGGACATGCTGCAGCTCGTCAGCGACAGCATCTGCGTCTTGAATCCCCCAAAGGACAATCTGATTTGCGACGCGGCCAAGGTCGAGGAAATTCTGGGTGTCGGTCCGCAGCAGGTTATCGATGTAATGGCCTTGCGCGGCGACTCCATCGATAACATTCCCGGCGCGCCGGGAATCGGCGACAAAGGATCGGTTGAGCTGATCAAGCGCTTTGGATCGGTCGAGAACCTCCTCAATCATGCCGAGGAGGTAGAGAAGAAGACATACCGTGAATCGCTGCTGAATAATCGCGACGTTGTCCTGCGCAGCAAGGAGCTAGTCACGATCGATACCAACGTTCCTGTGCATCTGAATGTCGAAACCATGCAGGCGCAGGAGCCCGATTACGAAGCTTGCCGCCTACTCTTCAATGAGCTTGAGTTCACCACGCTGCTGAAGAACTTCGTACAGACGACTGATCAGGCGAACGTCGAATACGGCGCACTCAATAGCGAGGCACAACTCCAAGAGCTGCTCAAGCAAGCCAAAGGTGGCGAGATTGGAATCGTAATCTGTGCTCCGCCCACAACGTCAGCCGGCACGGAGCAAAAAGAAGAAGAAGAGCCGGAGCTTCCGCTGCTCAACATAAAGCAACAGGGCTGCGATCCAGTGGAGCTCGCCATCTCGGTCGAGCAGAACAAGGCAGCCAGCGTTCGACTTGGCGATAACGGTCTCACCGAGGCGCTTCGAAATGTTCTGGCAGATCGGTCGATTCCCAAATCGGTACACGACTACAAGTCTGCTCTTCGCATGCTCTCCAGGTTTGCTGCACAAACAAAATCCCCTGGGCCAACCGCTGCAGAGCCACAGCCGAGGGCGGCTGTGCCGCAGGAGAAAACTGAGCTTCCGCTGGCTGGGGTGCGGGATGACGTGATGCTCTTCTCCTATCTGCTGAATCCGACCTACAGCAGCCACACCTTGCCCGAAGTTGCTTTGCGCCGATTCAACTTGCAGCTTTCAGGAATGACGGCAGAAGCTGCCGACCTGACCCTTCGGCTCGCTCGCACACTGCGGCAGCAGGTCGAGGATGAGGCTGGCCTCATCAATGTCTACGACACCATCGACCTTCCTCTTGCTCCAGTGCTGGCGCGGATGGAATCAGCCGGCGTGAAGATTGACACGGCGGCTCTGGGCCATATGGCAGTCGATCTCGAGAAGCAG